>Ga0222420_100059_pt1 | contig 260151 bp, 257 predicted proteins | sample 3A2ome_FD_182470 | JGI IMG/M metagenome (GOLD analysis project Ga0222420, IMG submission 182470) | Enriched microbial communities from leaf-cutter ant dump, University of Wisconsin, Madison, United States - 3A200A (version 2) | ecosystem: Environmental > Terrestrial > Nest > Insects nest > Nest... | reverse complement strand
CCAAAATGGTCATCATCGGCGCGGTGATGCGCAAATTGGTTCAGATCGCCCATGTCATCCTGCGCACTGGCCAGCCATTCGATCCAGCCCGCCACGGCTCAATCGCTTGACTTGAACGACAGTATCTCCGCGCTCCTTCGGCGCGCTGCGTTCAAACAGCTGCGGCAAGTCAGATGTTGAAGCATGCAATGCTTCGCTTGCATGCCCGCCCCCTGTCCTGCGCTCCTCGCCGCCCCAGAAATCGCCCGCGCCCCAGGCCCCCGGCCACGGCGCGTGGAACCGTCCGGGTGCATCCCGTGCAGGGCGGTCAAACGGCCCGGACGTAGGCCCAGGCCCCATCGCAGGGGCCTGGGCCGGCACTGGGCACCAAGGTGCCAGAGCGCCCGACTACCCAGCCGAAGAAGCGCCGCTACGCCACCGGCGTGATCGGCACGTACATCTCCCCGCCCCCCGCCATGAACTCGCGCGACTTCTCCGCCATCCCCTGCGCCGCGTACTCGCGCACTTCCTGCGTGATCTTCATCGAGCAGAACTTGGGCCCGCACATCGAGCAGAAGTGCGCCACCTTGCTCGCGTCCTTGGGCAGCGTCTCGTCGTGGAACTCGCGCGCCGTGTCCGGGTCCAGCCCCAGGTTGAACTGGTCTTCCCAGCGGAACTCGAAGCGCGCCTTCGACAGCGCATCGTCGCGCGCCCGCGCACCCGGATGTCCCTTGGCCACGTCCGCCGCATGCGCCGCGATCTTGTACGCGATGATCCCCTGCTTGACGTCCTCGCGGTCCGGCAGGCCCAGGTGCTCCTTGGGCGTCACGTAGCACAGCATGGCCGTGCCCATCCAGCCGATCATCGCGGCGCCGATGGCCGAGGCGATGTGGTCGTAGCCCGGCGCGATGTCGATGGTCAGCGGCCCCAGCGTGTAGAACGGCGCCTCGTGGCAGTGCCTGAGCTGCTCGTCCATGTTGGCCTGGATCATGTGCATCGGCACGTGGCCCGGCCCCTCGATCATGGTCTGCACGTCGTGCTTCCAGGCGACCTGCGTCAGCTCGCCCAGCGTGCGCAGCTCGGCGAACTGGGCCTCGTCGTTGGCGTCGGCGCCGCAGCCGGGGCGCAGGCCGTCGCCCAGCGAGAAGCTCACGTCGTACGCCTTCATGATCTCGCATATCTCCTCGAAGTGCTCGTACAGGAAGCTCTCGCGGTGGTGCGCGATGCACCACTTGGCCATGATCGAGCCGCCGCGCGAGACGATGCCCGTCATGCGCTGGGCCGTGAGGTGGATGAAGGGCAGCCGCAGCCCGGCGTGGATGGTGAAGTAGTCCACCCCCTGCTCGGCCTGCTCGATCAGCGTGTCGCGGTAGATCGCCCAGGTCAGGTCCTCGGCCACGCCACCCACCTTCTCCAGCGCCTGGTAGATCGGCACGGTGCCGATGGGCACCGGGCTGTTGCGCACGATCCAGTCGCGCGTGGTGTGGATGTTCCTGCCGGTGCTCAGGTCCATCACGTTGTCGGCGCCCCAGCGGATGGCCCACACCAGCTTTTCCACCTCTTCCTCGATGCTGGAGGTGACGGCCGAGTTGCCGATGTTGGCGTTGATCTTGACCTTGAAGTTGCGGCCGATCGCCATCGGCTCCACCTCGGGGTGGTTGATGTTGGCCGGGATGATGGCGCGGCCGCGCGCCACCTCGTCGCGCACGAACTCGGGCGTGATGATCTTCGGGATGCTCGCGCCCATCGGGTTGCCGGCCACGCGCTGCGCGCGCCCGGCGTCGGCCAGGTACTCGGCCATCCACTCGCGCCGGCCGTTCTCGCGCAGCGCGACATACTCCATCTCGGGCGTGACGATGCCGCGGCGCGCGTAGTGCATCTGCGTCACGTTCATGCCGCTTTTGGCGCGGCGCGGGCGGCGCTGCAGCGCGGCGGCCTCGGCGCGCAGCTGCGCGATGCGCTCGGCCTCGCGCGCCTCGTGCTTCGCGCCGTCGTCCAGCGCCAGGCGGATGCGGCCTTCGTAGTCCTCGGTGTCGCCGCGTTCGGCGATCCAGGCGTCGCGCACGCCCGGCAGGCCGCGCCGCACGTCGATCGCCGCGGCAGGGTCGGTGTAGGGGCCGGAGGTGTCGTAGAGCGAGACCACCTCGCCGTTGGTCAGGCGCACGTCGCGCACCGGCACCTGCAGGTCGGCGCGGCTGCCGGCGATGCGGCCCTTGGCCGAAGCGGGAAACGGCTCGCGCGTCAGCGCAAGAAGATGGGCGAACTTGTCGGGGGCGTTCATGGGGGCAATCTCCTCGAGAGGTGGATGGATGCCCCGCAATCGGCACCGGGTGCGCGCCCGCCCGCCACGGTGGGCGGACTTCGGCGCATCGGCGCTGCAGCTCTTCTTACGCTGGTACTAACCAGATCAAGTTCGCGGTTCCGGCGGTCAGGTCCGCCATCTCAGCACGCCGTTACGTGCACCCCGGAGCGATCCGGATTCTATGCAGCGCGCGCGCCGGACGCCACAAGAAAACGGCCGTCCACCCCGCCTCGCGGGAGGGACGGCCGCGGCCGTCACGCAGGTCCCCAGGGACTCAGTAGCGCGGCGGCGGGTAGTACGGCTGCGGCTGCTGCTGGTAGTACTGCTGCTGCTGTTGGTTGTAGTAGTTGCGCTCGTCGACGTTGCGGCCCACCTGGTTGCCGATGACGCCGCCGATCGCCGCGCCGCCCACCGTGCTGGCGGTGTTGCCGCCGATCGCATGGCCCACGACGGCACCACCCACCGCGCCGATGCCGGTGCCCAGGTTCTGGTTGGGACCGCTCGCACAGCCTGCCAGCGCCATGACCGAGGTGGTGGCCGCCGCGGCGATCCAGAGACGTGTGTTGATCATGAGGTCCACCTTTCAGGAGTGATGGCTCCATCTTGCGCAAGCCGGCCGGGCGCGCCGTGTAGGAACCTGCCGCTGCCACCTGTGCGACGCCCGGCGAGGCGCGGTGTGCGACCGCGCGCCGCGCGCACCGATGTGACAAGTGAAAGGAAATGCAGCCCTGCGGCCGCGGCCGGAAAACGGCCGCAGCGCGCCGCTCGGACGCTCAGAGCTGCCGGCTGCGCGCCAGCGGCGGGTTCTGCGCGAAATAGCGCTGGATGCCCCGCATCAGCGCGTCGGCCAGGTTCTCCTGGTAGGCCACGGTGCGCAGTTGGGCCTCTTCCTCCGGGTTGCTGATGAAGGCGGTCTCCACCAGCACGCTCGGGATGTCCGGCGCCTTGAGCACCGCGAAGCCGGCCTGCTCCACGCTGCCCTTGTGCAGCCGCGCGCCCATGCCCTTGATCTCGCCGAGCATGGCGCTGCCGAGCTTCAGGCTGTCGTTGATCTGGGCCGTGGTGCTCATGTCGAACAGGGCGCGCTGCACCTGCGCCTCGTGCTCGCCGAAGCTCACGCCGCCGATGCGGTCCGACTGGTTCTCCTTGTTGGCCATCCAGCGGGCGGCGCTGCTGGAGGCCCCGTGCTGGCTGAGCGCGAACACGCTGGCGCCGCGCGCGGCCGGGGTGGTGAAGGCGTCGGCATGGATGCTGACGAACAGGTCGGCCTGCACGCGCCGCGCCTTCTGCACGCGCACGCCCAGCGGCACGAAGAAGTCGGCGTCGCGCGTGAGGAAGGCGCGCATCGGGTTGCCGCCCACGCTGGACTTGTTGATGCGCTCGCGCAGGCGGTGCGCCACCTGCAGGACGATGTCCTTCTCGCGCGTGCCGTTGGGGCCGGTGGCGCCGGGGTCCTCGCCGCCGTGGCCCGGGTCCAGCGCGACGATGATGATGCGGTCGGTGCGGCTGGCCGTGGCGACCGTCGGCGGCGGGCGCGTGACGGCGGTGGACGGCGTGGCGGGCACGGGCTTGACCGGCGTGGTGCCGGCGACCGGGGGCAGCGGAGGCGGCGGCGCCAGGTTCGGCGTGCCGCGGGGCGCGTCGGCCGGCGCGGGTGCCGGCTTGGTGGACTGCTGGGCCATCAGGTCGCCCAGCGGGTCGGACGAGGGCGGGGCCGCGCGCGTGGGCGCCGGCGTCTCGCCCGCGCGGGGCAGCTCGCGCGGCGCGATGCCGGCCGTGGTGGTGTCGCGCGCCGGGCCGCCGCCGGTGTCGCGCAGGCGCTCGGCGATCAGCGATTCCAGCGGATCGATCGCCTTCTGCGGGAACAGGTCCAGCACCAGCCGGTGCCGGTAGGCCGCCACGGGCGCCAGCGAGAACACCTGCGGCAGCACCGTCTGCTTCAGGTCGAAGACGATGCGCACCACGTCGGGCGCGTTCTGGCCGACGCGCAGGCCGGCGATGTACGGGTCGTCGGGCTTGACCTTGCCGACCAGCTCGCGCAGCGCCGGGTTGAGCTGGATGCCGCTGATGTCCACCGCCAGGCGCGGCGGGTTGCCCACCACCAGCTGCTGCGTCTGCAGCCGTCCGTCGGACTCGATGGTGATGCGCGAGTAGTCCTGCGCCGGCCACACCCGCACCGCGACGATGGTGGCGCCGCGCGCGATCTCCGCCGTGCCCAGCAGCAGCACGATGCTGCCGGCCTGCAGCAGCCGGCGGCGCGCGGCGTCGGGCGGAAGAACAAGAGGAGGGCGCGCCGGCTTCATGCGGCGCCGCCCAGCAGGTCCAGCAGGGTGCGGCCGCGGGCCGTGTGCGCGGTCAACGTGGCGTCGCGCGTGTCGTTGTCGCTCATTGCTTCGATTTTAATAGCGATGTCTTCAATGGGGATGCGCCCCCAGGCGTTCCTGGGCCACTCGGCCAGCTTCAGGCCCGGTCCGGCGAAGAGGTCGCGGAAGCCCGCGTCCTCCCATTCGCGCGGATCGCCGAAGCGGTAGAAGTCGAAGTGGTGCACCGGCAGATCGCCGGCGGCGGCGTGAGGTTCCACGACGGCGTAGGTCGGGCTCTTGATGCGGCCCTGCACGCCCAGCGCGCGCAGCAGGTGGCGCACGAAGGTGGTCTTGCCGGCGCCCAGGTCGCCGTGCAGCGCGATGAACAGGTCGCGCAGCGCCGGCTGCCGCGCCATCGCGTCGGCGATGCGGCGGGCGAAGGCGTCGGTGTCGTCCTCGTCGCGCCAGTGCGCGCGCAGGGGCGTTCCTAAAATCGGCGGGTGGTCGTCGGCACTCAACTCGTCACTCGGATCCGTGCATGGGCGCAGGAGCTGGGATTCTCCCAAATCGGCGTGGCGGGGATCGATCTGTCGAGCGCGGAGCCGGGCCTGGCACGCTGGCTGGCCGAGGGCCTGCACGGCGACATGGACTACATGGCGGCCCACGGCATGCGCCGCGCCCGCCCGGCCGAGCTGGTGCCCGGCACGGTGAGCGTGATCACCGCGCGCATGGACTACCTGCCGCGCGACACGCCGGCCGAACCGGGCGCCTGGCAGCAGCGGGAGCTGCAGCGCCTGGAGCGCCCGGGCGAGGCCGTCGTCTCCGTCTACGCGCGGGGCCGCGACTACCACAAGGTGCTGCGCACCCGGCTGCAGAGGCTGGCCGACCGGCTGGCCGCGGAACTCGGCCCCTTCGGCCACCGCGTGTTCACCGACTCGGCGCCGGTGCTGGAGGCCGAGCTCGCCTCGCGCAGCGGCCAGGGCTGGCGCGGCAAGCACACGCTGGTGCTCGACCGCGAGGCCGGCTCCACCTTCTTCCTCGGCGAGATCTACGTCGACCTGGCGCTGCCGCCGAGCGAGCCGGTGAGCGCGCACTGCGGCAGCTGCAGCGCCTGCATCGACATCTGCCCGACGCAGGCCATCGTGGCGCCCTACCGGCTCGATGCGCGGCGCTGCATCTCCTACCTCACCATCGAGCACAAGGGGCCGATCCCCGAGCCGCTGCGCGCGCCGATGGGCAACCGCATCTACGGCTGCGACGACTGCCAGCTGGCCTGCCCCTGGAACAAGTTCGCGCGGCGCAGCAGCCTGCCCGACTTCGATGCGCGCCCGGGCCTGGCGGGCAGCACGCTGGCGCAGCTGTTCGCCTGGGACGAGCCCACCTTCCTCTCGCGCACCGAGGGCAGCCCGATCCGCCGCATCGGCCACGAGCGCTGGCTGCGCAACATCGCCGTCGCCCTGGGCAACGCGCTGCGGGCCGGCGAGCCCGGCGCCGGCGAGGCGCTCGCGGCGCGGCGGGAGCATCCGGGCGCGCTGGTGCGCGAGCACGTGGCCTGGGCGCTGGCGCAGGCACGCGCCGCTAGGGCAGGCTGAGCGCGAAGGGCAGGCTCAGCATGCCCAGCAGCGTCGACAGCGTCACCAGCCCGGCCACGAAGGGCCCGTTGTAGCCCATCCGCGCGGCCAGCACGTAGGCGCTGGAGGCGGTCGGCACGGCCGAGAAGGCCAGCAGCACGGCCGCCTGCGCCGGCGCCAGGCGCAGCAGGTGCGCCAGCGCCCAGCCCACCAGCGGCAGCACCAGGTGCCGGATCGACAGCACCGCCACCGCCAGCACCTTGCCGCGCGCCAGGCTGGCGAACTGCATGCCCGCGCCGGCGGCCATCAGCCCGAGCGGCAGCGAGGCGCCGCCGATGCGGTTGAAGGTGGGCGCCAGCCAGCCGGGAATGCCCAGGCCCAGCAGGTTGGCCAGCAGCCCGGTGGCGGTGGCGATGATCAGCGGGTTGCGCGCCAGCTGGCCGACGAAGCCGGCACCGCCGTGCCGCGCCATCGGCCACACGGCGGCCACGTTCATCAGCGGCACGCACACGCCGATGAGCACCGCGATCAGCAGCAGGCCCTCGGCACCGGCCAGCCGCTCGGCCATCGTCAGGCAGATGAAGGAGTTGAAGCGGAAGGCAACCTGCGCGCTGGCCGCGTGGTCGCGCCGGTCGATGCGCCCGCGCAGGCCGGGCAGCCGGGGCAGGGCATAGGCCAGCGCGATGCCGGCGAGGCTGATGCCCACGCCGCCGGCCAGCAGGTGCGAGGTCACGCCGAAGTCGATCGGGCTGCGCACGATCGAGTGGAACAGCAGCACCGGAAAGAGGAAGTAGTACACCAGGCTCTCGACCTGGTCCCAGACGCGGCGGTCCAGCGCGGTGAAGCGGCACAGCAGCCAGCCGCAGGCGATCAGGGAGAAGTCGGGAAACAGCAGCTGGGCATAGTTCACCCGATCGAGCATAAACGGGCGCATCCTTGGGTTATCCAGAGCACGAAGGCGCGCCGACTGCCGCTAGCATCCGGCACGGCTTCGCACCTGACCTCGGGTGCGTTCTTTTTTTTCTTCCAACCTCTCACAAGGAGTTTTGACGATGCAACGTCGCCAATGGACGGCCCTGGCCGGCGCCACCGTGCTCGCCACCCTGGCCGCCGGCCCCGCCTGGGCCCAGGGCTACCCCGACAAGCCGATCGAACTGCAGGTGCCCTTCGCGCCCGGCGGCACCACCGACATCGTGGCCCGCGTGGTCGCCGACCCGCTGGGCAAGACGCTCGGCCAGCCGGTCGTGGTGATCAACAAGGCCGGCGGCGGCGGCGTGGTCGGCGCGGCCGAAACGGCGCGCGCCGCGCCCGACGGCTACAAGCTGGGCGTGGCCACCGTGTCCAGCACGGCCGCCAACCCGGCCATCAACCCGAAGATCCCGTACAACCCGATCACGGACTTCACGCCCATCATCAACATCGCCGCCACGCCCAACGTGATCGCGGTGAACCCCAACTTCCCCGCCAAGGACTACCAGGCCTTCATCGCCGAGCTGAAGAAGAGCCCCGGAAAGTACTCCTACGGCTCGTCCGGCACGGGCGGCATCGGCCACCTGCTGATGGAGCTGTACAAGAGCATGACGAATACCTTCGTCACGCACATCCCGTACCGCGGCGCGGGCCCGGCGCTCAACGACGTGGTGGCCGGCCAGGTGCCGATCATCTTCGACAACCTGCCCTCGGCGCTGCCCTTCATCAAGGCCGGCAGGCTGGTGCCCATCGTGGTGGCCGCGCCGCAGCGCCTGAAGGAGCTGCCCAACGTGCCCACCTTCAAGGAAGTGGGCCTGGAGCCGGTCAACCGCATGGCCTACTACGGCATCCTCGGCCCCAAGGGCCTGCCCAAGGACATCGTCGACAAGATCAGCGCCGGCACCCGCAAGGCGCTGGAGGATCCGGCGGTCAAGAAGCGCATCGAGGAGACCGGCTCGCTCATCGTCGCCAACACGCCCGAGCAGTTCGCGGCCCAGATCAAGGCCGAGTTCGAGGTCTACAAGGAAGTGGTGAAGAAGCAGAAGCTCACGCTGGAGTGAGTTTGCTTCGGTGGGTCGCACACCCACCTGCCGAGGGCGGTCTGCTATGCCAGGTCCCCTCGGCCGATGGCTTCCAGCAAATCTCGAAGTGAAAGGTCTCCGCGGGGGCGCGTGCGCCCGAGCAGCAGGCCGCGGAGCCATCGGCTGATCCCATCCGTTTCGGGGGTGAAGTGGCGCCCCACGTCGAAAGCGTCGATGCGCACGTCAAAGGTGCGAGCGAACCGCTCGATGAAGTCCACTGCATCGTCGCCATAGATGCCCAGATCGCGCTCGAGCTTGCGGTCCAGCGCGGCGGCGCCGTCGAGGCGCAGCCCGGTCTGTGACCGGACGAATTCGAGCAGCCGCGTCAGGTCGGCCCTGGAAGTGGGCTCTACCATGAGGCGCTTGCTCCATCCTCCACATAGGCGGCCCACGACCCCTCTGGTGCCTTGACCAGTTGCTCGTTGAGCCGGGCGAACTCGTCCTCGAGAAGGCGCCACATCGTGTGGGCGGGAATGCCGTGGTTCGAATGCCGCAGACTCAGCAGCGTGCGATCTCTCGCGACCTCGACAGCGCCGAGAAGCAAATCATCCAACCGGTCCTGCATGTCGACCCTCCCTTGTACGCTCCTGACACAGGCCGCTCCGATTCCGATCCGGCGCGGCCATGCGGGCTTGCGGGCTTGCGGGCTTGCGCACTGTATCGCAGGCATCGACCACGGCAGAGGTCAGCGCGCGCAGTTTTGCTATCTTCGGAACGATGACCGACGCGGCCGCCGCCACGCTCCCCGAGATCGACGAGTTCATCGACGCGCTGTGGCTGGAGCACGGCCTGTCGAAGAACACGCTGGCTGCCTACCGGCGCGACCTGGCGCTGCTGGGCCAGTGGCTGGCCGGGCGCGGGCAGCGGCTCGATGCCGCGAAGGAGAACGACCTGCAGGCCTACATGGGCGCGCGCCTGGCCGAGAAGGGCAAGGCCACCTCGGCCAACCGCCGGCTCACCGTGTTCAAGCGCTACTACCGCTGGGCCGTGCGCGAGCGCCGCATCCCTGCCGACCCGACGCTGCGCCTGGTGCCCGCGCGCCAGGCCCTGCGCGTGCCCAAGACGCTGAGCGAGGCGCAGGTCGAGGCGCTGCTGGCCGCGCCCGACATCGACACGCCGCTGGGCCTGCGCGACCGCGCCATGCTGGAGCTGATGTACGCCAGCGGCCTGCGGGTAAGCGAGCTGGTGGCGCTCAAGGTCTTCGACATCAGCCTCAACGACGGCGTGCTGCGCGTGCTGGGCAAGGGCAGCAAGGAGCGCCTGGTGCCCTTCGGCGAGGAGGCGCGGCGCTGGATCGAGCGCTACATGGCCGACGCGCGGCCTGCCATCCTGGGCGGGCAGCAGACCGAGGACTTCTTCGTCACCGCGCGCGGCGCCGGCATGACACGCGCCATGTTCTGGGTCATCGTCAAGAAGCAGGCGCACGCGGCCGGCATCCACGTGCCGCTGTCGCCGCACACGCTGCGGCACGCCTTCGCCACGCACCTGCTCAACCACGGCGCCGACCTGCGCGCGGTGCAGCTGCTGCTGGGGCACGCCGACATCTCGACGACCACCATCTACACCCACGTCGCGCGCGAGCGGCTCAAGCAGCTGCACGCGGCGCACCATCCCCGTGGCTGACGACGTCCCCGACCTGCGCCTGGGCTGTGCTGGCTGGAGCCTGCCGCGGGCGCAGTGGCCGCACTTCCCGCCCGAGGGCAGCCACCTGGAGCGCTACGCGGCGCGCTTCGATGCGGTGGAGATCGACACCTCGTTCTACCGCCCGCACCGCACCGAGACCTACGCGCGCTGGGCCGCCAGCACGCCGGCGCACTTCCGCTTCGCCGTCAAGCTGCCCAAGACGATCACCCACGCGGCGCGCCTGAAGGCCATCGACGCGCCGCTCGACGAGTTCATGGGCCAGGTGGGCGGCCTGGGCGCGAAGCTCGGCTGCCTGGTGGTGCAGCTCGCGCCGAGCCACGCCTTCGAAGCGCCGGTGGTCGACGGCTTCCTGGCCACGCTGCGGCAGCGCCACGCGGGCGCCGTCGCGCTGGAGCCGCGCCATGCCTCGTGGTTCACGCCCGAGGCCGAGGCGCTGCTGTCGCGCCACCGCGTCGGGCGCGTGCTGGCCGACCCGGTGCTGCACGCCGGCGGCGAACGCCCCGGCGGCTGGCCCGGGCTGGTGTACCTTCGGCTGCACGGCAAGCCGCGCGTGTACTGGTCGGCCTACGACGACGAACTGCTGGATCGCCTGGCCGAACGCCTGGCGCTGGCCCGGCGCGAGGGCGCGGCCTGCTGGTGCATCCTCGACAACACCGCCGCCGGCGAGGCCGTCGGCAATGCGCTTTCGCTGCAGGCGAAGCTGGCGGACCCATCGCATTCGAACAAGGAGACAGCTGCATGAACTCACGCCTCACCCGCCGCGCCGTCGCCGGCCTGCTCGCCGCCGGCGCGCTGGCCCTGGGCGCCGGCCTGCCCGCCGCCGCGCAGACCTACCCGGCGGCCAAGCCGATCCGCCTGATCGTCGGCTACCCGCCGGGCGGCGGCATCGACTTCGCGGCGCGCACCGTGCAGCTGCCGATGCAGGAGGCGCTCGGGCAGCAGGTCGTGATGGACTACAAGCCCGGCGCCAGCGGGATGATCGCGGCGACCGAGCTGACGCGCCAGCCGCCCGACGGCTACACCCTGCTGCTGGCCAACACCGGCCCCTTCGCCATCGCGCCGTACCTGCAGGCCAAGAAGCCCTACGACCCGCTCACGCAGTTCACCTACATCGGCCAGATCAGCCAGGGCAGCTACATCGCCGTCACGCGGCCCGACCACCCGGCCAGGGACCTGAAGGAGTTCGTCGCCTGGGCCAAACAGCAGGGCGGCAAGGTCAACTTCGCCTCGGGCGGCAACGGCACCTCTACGCACCTGAACGGCGAGCTGATGAACCAGGTGGCCGGGCTGGACATGACGCACGTGCCCTACAAGGGCAGCGCGCCGGCCGTGCAGGACCTGATCGGCGGCCAGACGCAGATCCTCATCGACGCCGGCAGCGTGCTGCTGCCGCAGGTCAAGGGCGGCAAGCTCAAGGCGCTGGCCGTCACCGGCCCGAAGCGCGACCCGCAGCTGCCCGACGTGCCGACGGTGAAGGAGCTGGGCCTGGGCGGCATGGAGTCGGTGGGCTTCCAGGGCCTGGTGGGCCCGGCCGGCCTGCCGAAGGCGGTGGTCGACCGGCTGGCGGCCGAGCTGGCCAAGGCGCTGGCGCAGCCCGACGTGCAGGCGAAGTTCGCGGCGGCCGGCGCCGAGGTCCATCCCCTGGGGCCGGCGGAATTCACGGCCTTCGTCAAGGCCGACAACGAGAAGTGGGCCCGCCTGATCCGCGAGCGCAGGCTGCAGCTGGACTGAAGGAGCACCGCATGGCGCCCGCACCCCACGCCGGCACGCTGTACCTGGAAGACCTCCGGGTCGGCGACCGCTTCACCAGCCCCGAGCATGCGCTGGACGCGGCGCAGATCGTCGCCTTCGCCGCGCAGTTCGACCCGCAGCCCTTCCACCTGGACGACGAGCAGGCCCGGGCCACCTTCTTCCGCGGCCTGGCGGCCAGCGGCTGGCACACCGCGGCGCTGACCATGCGGCTGCTGACGGCCGGCGGCATGCCCCTGGCCGACGGCGTGATCGGCTCCGGCGGCGAGCTGGAATGGCCGCAGCCCACGCGGCCCGGCGACGTGCTGCGGGTGGAGACCGAGGTGCTGGAGATCGTGCCCTCGCGCTCCAGGCCGGGCCGGGCGCTGGTGCGGATGCGCTGCGAGACGCGCAACCAGCGCGGCGAGGTGCTGCAGCGCTTCTCGCCGCGGCTGGTGGTGTTCAGCCGGGCCGCCCGCGGCGGCGCCGATACGGGCGGTGGCTGATCAGCCGTCGTCGTCCAGCGACCGAAGCTCCTCGTCGGTGAAGCCGGCGCGGGCCCGGGCATCGAGGTTGAAGGGCGGCTTCAGCCGTGGCGCCTCGTGCCGGCGGTACAGCACGCGGTAGTGCGCCAGCGGGTCCAGCCCCTGGCGCCCGCACAGCCAGCGGTACCAGCGGTTGCCCACCGCCACGTGGCCCACCTCGTCGCGCAGGATGATGTCGAGGATGCCGATGGCCTCGTGCGCGTCCGGCGTGTTCACCCGGCGCAGCTTGGCCTGGATCAGCGGCGTGGCGTCCAGCCCGCGCGCCTCCAGCGTGCGCGGCACCAGGGCCATGCGCGCGAGCACGTCGTCCTTCGTCTTCTCGCACATGGTCCACAGCCCGTCGTGGCCGGGGAAGTCGCCGTAGCGCCAGCCCATGCGCTGCAGGTGGGCATGGATCAGCGTGAAGTGCAGTGCCTCCTCGTCGGCCACGCGCAGCCAGTCGCGGTAGTAGTCGGCCGGCAGGCCATCGAAGCGCCAGAGCGCGTCCAACGCGAGATTGATGGCGTTGAACTCGATGTGGCAGATGGCGTGGACCAGGGCCGCGCGCCCCTCGTCGGTGAAGGGCGAGCGCGCGGGCACCTCCTTGGCCGGCACGCGCAGCGGACGCGCGGGCCGGCCGGGCACGCCGGCATCGTCGCCGGGCGCGCGCACCGCCTCGCGCCACGCGGCGTCGGGCGGGGCGCCGGCCGCCACCTGCGCCGCCAGCGCGCGCGTCGCGGCCACCTTGTCCTCGGGATCGGCCAGGCGAAGCGCCTGCAGGGCGCACAGACGGGGGTGCATGCCTAGAATTCTAGGAATCCCCCCGCATCCCAACCATCCCACGGAGACAGACACATGGCCCTCTACGAACTCGACGGCGTCGCGCCGCAACTCGCCGGGGGCGCCTGGGTGGCCGACAGCGCGCAGGTGATCGGCAACGTGAAGATGGCCGAGGACAGCAGCGTCTGGTTCGGCGCCGTGCTGCGCGGCGACACCGAGACGCTCACCATCGGCCGCAACAGCAACGTTCAGGACCTGTCGGTGCTGCACGCCGACATCGGCTGCCCGCTGACCATCGGCGAGAACGTCACCGTGGGCCACCAGGTGATGCTGCACGGCTGCACCATCGGCGACAACTCGCTCATCGGCATCCAGGCCGTGGTCTTGAACAATGCCCGCATCGGCCGCAACTGCATCGTCGGTGCCGGCAGCGTGGTGACCGAGGGCAAGGAATTCCCCGACAACTCCCTCATCATCGGCGCGCCCGCCAAGGTGGTGCGCACGCTGGACGACGCGGCCGCCGAGAAGCTGCGCCACAGCGCGGAACACTACGTGGACAACGCCCGACGCTTCGCGAAGGGCCTGAAGAAGATCGGCTGATCCGCCCCGCTGCCCGCGGGCCGGCCGGCCGAGGAAAGCATCTCTTGAGCGAACTACACACCTTCCTCTTCGACGGCCTGCCGGTGCGCGGCATGCTGGTGCGCCTGGACACGGCCTGGCAGGAGATCCTGGCGCGGCGCGCCTCCAACACGCACACCGGGGCCTACCCGGCGCCGGTGGCCGAGCTGCTGGGCGAGATGGCGGCCGCCTCGGTGCTGATGCAGTCGAACATCAAGTTCCAGGGCTCGCTGATCCTGCAGGTCTTCGGCGACGGGCCGGTCAAGCTGATGGTGGCCGAGGCGCAGCCCGACCTGAGCGTGCGCGCCACGGCCAGCGTGGTGGGCGAGGTGGCGCCGGATGCACGCCTGCCCGAGCTGGTGAACGTGGGCAACAAGGGCCGCTGCGCCATCACCCTGGACCCGAAGGAGCGCCTGCCCGGCCAGCAGCCCTACCAGGGCGTGGTGCCGCTGTTCGGCGACCGTGGCGAGAAGCTCGGCCGCCTGTCGGAGGTGCTCCAGCACTACATGCTGCAGAGCGAGCAGCTCGACACCACGCTGGTGCTGGCGGCCGACGACAAGGTGGCCGCGGGCCTGCTGATCCAGCGCCTGCCGCTGGCGGGCGAGGCCAACCTGGCGGGCCATGCCGGCGAGCGCGACGAGGACCACATCGGCCGCAACGAGGACTACAACCGCATCGCCACGCTGGCCGCCAGCCTGACCCGCGAGGAGCTGCTGACGCTGGACACCGAGACCATCCTGCGCCGCCTGTTCTGGGAAGAGAAGCTGCTGCGCTTCGAGCCGCGCACCGGCATGCTGGGCCCGCGCTTCGCCTGCACCTGCAGCCGCGAGCGCGTGGCGAACATGCTGCGCGGCCTGGGCGAGGCCGAGGCCCGGGACATCCTGGCCGAGCGCGGGCAGATCGAGGTCGGCTGCGACTTCTGCGGCAAGCAGTACCGCTTCGACGCGGTGGACACGGCGCAGCTGTTCACCGCGCCCGGCGGCCAGGTGCCGGGCAGCCGCGTGGTGCAGTAGCCGGCGCCGCTCAGCCGCCCCGGGCGGCCAGCAGGTCGGTGAAGAGGCGGTGCTCGCAGCGCGGGTCGGAACAGCGCTCGCAGCCGCCGGTCCAGGTGCGCGCGGCGGCGTGATCGCCGGGTTCCGGGTCCTCGAGGGCGCCGACCCGGCGTTCGATCGCGTACCAGGCGGCGGCCAGCCGGGCTGCGGCGTCGCGGCCATGCACCACCGCGTAGTCCACGCCGGCCTGCGCCAGCGCCTGGCGCAGGCGGGTGTCTTCCGCGTGCAGGCCGTCCGAAGCCGCGTCGGGCGCCAGCAGCAGGGTGTGGCAGGGCAGGCCGGCGGGCGGCGGCCCGAGCGCATCCGTGCCCGGCGCCAGCACGGCCACCGCCGCATGCGAATCCGCGATGCCGCGCTGGCGCAGCCGCAAGGCCAGCGCTTCGGCCAGCGTGCGCACCGCGCCCGGATCGGCTCCGCAGACCCGGATCCGGCTGCCCGGCGGCAGGGTGGGCGTCATCGCGCCGGTCTCCGGCCTACTTGGCGATCTGCACCAGCACTTCGTTGGGCTTGACCATGCCCAGCTCCTGCCGGGCACGCTCCTCGACCATCTCCATGCCTTCCTGCAGGTCCTTGACCTCGGATTCGAGCCGCTCGTTGGTGACCTGCGCCTTGGCGTTGGCCTCCTTCTGGTCGGCCAGCTTCTTCTCCAGGCCGGCCGCCTCGGGAATGCTCCCGCGTCCCGACCACAGCTGGAACTGCAGCAGGGCCAGCAGGATGGCCAGGACGACCGGAACGACGAAGCGGGAGCGCATGGCCCTGGCCGCGGAAGGGCGGCGTGCCTTACTTCAGGTTGTAGAAGGCGGCACGGCCGGGATAGCTGGCGACGTCGCCCAGGTCTTCCTCGATGCGCAGCAGCTGGTTGTACTTGGCCATGCGGTCCGAGCGCGAGAGCGAGCCGGTCTTGATCTGGCCGGCGTTGGTGCCCACCGCGATGTCGGCGATGGTGGAGTCCTCCGTCTCGCCCGAGCGGTGCGAGATGACGGCGGTATAGCCTGCGCGCTTGGCCATCTCGATGGCGGCGAAGGTCTCGGTCAGCGTGCCGATCTGGTTGATCTTGATGAGGATCGAGTTGGCGATGCCCTTGTCGATGCCTTCCTTCAGGATCTTCGTGTTGGTGACGAACAGGTCGTCGCCGACCAGCTGCACCCGCTGGCCCAGGCGCTCGGTCAGGTGCTTCCAGCCGTCCCAGTCGCCTTCGGCCATGCCGTCCTCGATGCTGATGATCGGGTACTTGTCGCACCAGCTCGCCAGCATGTCGGTCCAGCTCGCGGCCGACAGCTGCAGGCCGCCTTCGCCGGCCAGCACGTACTGGCCGTCCTTGTAGAACTCGCTGGCGGCGCAGTCCAGGCCCAGCGCGATCTGCTCGCCGGCCGTGTAGCCGGCCTTGTCGATGGCTTCCAGGATCAGCTGGATCGCCGCCTCGTGGTTCTCCACGCTGGGGGCGAAGCCGCCCTCGTCGCCCACGGCGGTGGGCATGCCGCGGCTGTCGATGATCTTCTTGAGCGCGTGGAACACCTCGGCGCCGTAGCGCAGCGCCTCGCGGAAGGTGGGCGCGCCCACCGGGATGATCATGAACTCCTGCAGGTCCAGGCTGTTGTTGGCGTGGGCGCCGCCGTTGATGACGTTCATCATCGGCACCGGCAGCTGCATGCCGCCCATGCCGCCGAAGTAGCGGTACAGCGGCAGGCCCGATTCCTCGGCCGCCGCGCGCGCCACCGCCATCGAGACGGCCAGCGTCGCGTTGGCGCCCAGGCGGCCCTTGTTGTCGGTGCCGTCCAGGTCCAGCAGCGTGCGGTCGAGGAAGGCCTGCTCGCTCGCGTCCAGGCCCAGCACGGCCTCGGAGATCTCGGTGTTGATGTGCTCGACGGCCTTGAGCACGCCCTTGCCCAGGTAGCGGCTCTTGTCGCCGTCGCGCAGCTCGATGGCCTCGCGCGAGCCGGTGGACGCGCCCGAGGGCACGGCCGCGCGGCCCATCGTGCCGCTTTCCAGCAGCACGTCGCATTCGACGGTGGGGTTGCCGCGGCTGTCGAGGATTTCGCGGCCGACGATGTCAACGATGGCACTCATTCAGGGTTCTCCGGTTTCTTGAAAATATCTTCGCAACGGCTCAGCGACTCATCACCCTGCGTTGCCCATCAGAAGGCCGCGGAGCAGGCCATGCGGGAACATCCGCGGGACTGGCTTTGCCAGGCCGCAGGATGTGCCCCCTGGAGGGGGTTGGCGGAGCGGAACGAAGTCCGCGAAGACTGGGGGTGTTCCAATTAAAGTCCTTCGACGGCGATCATGTTCATGATGGCGGCGCCGGCGCGGGCCTCGCGCGCCTTGCGGTACTCGGGTGATTCGTAGAAGGCCTTGGCCTGCTCGAAGCTGGGGAACTTCAGCACCACCACGCGGGTGGGCTGCCAGTCGCCCTCGAGCGGCTGCACCTGGCCGCCGCGCACGCACACCTCGGCACCGTGCGCCTGCATGGCGACCGAGGACCACTTCTTGTAGTCCTCGTACTGCGCGGGGTTGGTGACCTCGACGTGGGCGATGACGTAGCCGCTGGGCATGGGGGTTGTCTCCGGGAAGAGCAGGCGAGGATCAGGCGTCGAAGGCGTTCTCGAGGAAGCCGTTCTTCTTGGTGATGCGGTCCAGTTCGACCAGCGTCTCCAGCAGCGCCTTCATGTGCTTCAGGGGCACGGCGTTCGGGCCGTCGGACAGCGCCTTGGCCGGGTCGGGGTGCGTCTCCATGAACAGGCCCGCCACGCCCACCGCCACCGCGGCGCGCGAGAGCACCGGCACGAACTCGCGCTGGCCGCCCGAGCTGGTGCCCTGGCCGCCCGGCAGCTGCACCGAGTGCGTGGCGTCGAAGACCACCGGCGCGCCCGTCTCGCGCATGATCGCCAGGCCGCGCATGTCCGAGACGAGGTTGTTGTAGCCGAAGCTGGCGCCGCGCTCGCAGGCCATGAAGCTGTCTTCCGGCAGGCCCTTTTCCCTGGCCGCCGCGCGCGCCTTGTCGATCACGTTCTTCATGTCGTGCGGCGCGAGGAACTGGCCCTTCTTGATGTTGACCGGCTTGCCCGACTGCGCCGCGGCGCGGATGAAGTCGGTCTGGCGGCACAGGAAGGCGGGCGTCTGCAGCACGTCGACCGCCTTGGCGGCCTCGGCGATGTCCTCCTCGGTGTGCACGTCGGTCAGCACCGGCAGGCCCAGCTCGCGCTTGACCTTGGCGAGGATCTCCAGGCCCTTGTCGCGCCCCGGGCCGCGGAAGCTGGTGCCCGAGGAGCGGTTGGCCTTGTCGAAGCTGCTCTTGAAGATGAAGGGGATGCCCAGCGCGGCGGTGATCTCCTTGAGCGTGCCCGCCGTGTCCAGCTGCAGCTGCTCGGACTCGACCACGCAGGGGCCGGCGATCAGGAAGAAGGGCCGGTCCAGGCCGGCCTCGAATCCGCACAGCTTCATGTCTGCCCCCACGCTCGGCATTTCATGTCCTCGCTGCCCCCCGAGGGGGCGTTCGCTTGCTTGGAGCGGTCCTGCGCTGCGCTCATACGACGGCCTTCAGGGGCTGCTTTTCCTCGGCCTGGTGCTGCAGCGCCGCCTTGATGAAGGCGTTGAACAGCGGGTGCCCGCCCCAGGGCGTGGACTTGAACTCGGGGTGGAACTGCACGCCCATGTACCAGGGGTGCACGCTTTGCGGCAGCTCGACGATCTCGGTCAGGTGCTCGCGCTGGGTGAGGGCGGAGATCACCAGGCCGGCCTGGCGCAGCTGGTCGAGGTAGTTCACGTTGGCCTCGTAGCGGTGGCGGTGCCGCTCGGTCACCACGTCGCCGTAGATGCTGTGGGCCAGCGTGCCGGGCGCCACGTCGGAACTCTGCGCGCCCAGGCGCATGGTGCCGCCCAGGTCGGACTTCTCGTTGCGCGTCTTGATGCTGCCGTCGGCGTCCTTCCACTCGGTGATCAGGGCGATGACGGGGCAGCTCGTGTCGGGGTCGAACTCGGTGCTGTTGGCGTTCTTCAGGCCGGCCACGTTGCGGGCGTACTCGATGGTCGCCACCTGCATGCCCAGGCAGATGCCCAGGTAGGGCAGCTTGTTCTCGCGGGCGAAGCGGGCCGCGCAGATCTTGCCCTCCACCCCGCGCTGGCCGAAGCCGCCGGGCACCAGGATGGCGTCGTACTTGCCCAGGCGCGAGACGTTGTCGGGCTGGATCGTTTCCGAATCCACGTAGTCGATCTTCACCCGCGCATGGTTCTTCATGCCGGCGTGGCGCAGTGCCTCGTTGAGCGACTTGTAGCTGTCGGACAGGTCGACGTACTTGCCGACCATCGCGATGGTGACTTCCTTCTGCGGGTGCTCGACCTCGTAGACCAGGTCGTCCCAGCGCTGCAGCTTGGCCGGCGGCGTGTTCAGGCGCAGCTTGTCGCAGATGAGGCCATCGAGGCCCTGCTCGTGCAGCATGCGCGGCACCTTGTAGATGGTGTCCACGTCCCACATCGAGATTACGCCCCACTCGGGCACGTTGGAGAACAGCGAGATCTTCGCGCGCTCCTCGTCGGGGATCGGCCGGTCGGCGCGGCACAGCAGCGCGTCGGCCTGGATGCCGATCTCGCGCAGCTTCTGCGCGGTGTGCTGGGTCGGCTTGGTCTTCAGCTCGCCGGCGGCCTTGATGTAGGGCAGGTAGCTCAGGTGCACGAAGGCGCTGTTGTTGGGGCCGGCCTTCAGGCTCATCTGGCGCACCGCCTCGAGGAAGGGCAGCGACTCGATGTCGCCCACCGTGCCGCCGATCTCGACGATGGCCACCTGCACCTCGTGCGGCGTGCCGACGCCGGCGCCGCGCTTGATGTAGTCCTGGATCTCGTTGGTGACGTGCGGGATCACCTGCACCGTCTTGCCCAGGTAGTCGCCGCGGCGCTCCTTCTCCAGCACCGACTTGTAGATCTGGCCGGTGGTGAAGTTGTTGGCCTTGCGCATGCGCGTCGTGATGAAGCGCTCGTAGTGGCCGAGGTCGAGGTCGGTCTCGGCCCCGTCGTCGGTGACGAACACCTCGCCGTGCTGGAACGGCGACATGGTCCCCGGGTCGACGTTGATGTAGGGATCGAGCTTGATGAGGGTGACAGTCAGGCCGCGGGATTCGAGGAGGGCGGCCAGCGAGGCAGAGGCGATTCCCTTGCCCAGGGAGGACACCACACCACCGGTGACGAAGACGTATTTGGTCATTGCCTTGTGGCGAACGCGCAGGTTCGGCAGTGGGAAATCGGGATTATAGGTGCCGCCCTCCGGCCCCAGAGGGCGCAGGGAGGCCCGCGCTGCTACAGTGCGCGCCATGCTGGATCTCGCAGGCAAGCACATCCTCCTGGGCCTCACCGGTGGCGTGGCCTGCTACAAGTCGGCCGAGCTGTGCCGCCTGCTGGTCAAGGCCGGCGCCACCGTGCAGGTGGTGATGACGGAGGCGGCCGCCCAGTTCATCACGCCGGTGACGATGCAGGCGCTGTCGGGCCGGCCGGTCTACACCTCGCAGTGGGACGCGCGCGAGCCCAACAACATGCCGCACATCAACCTCGGCCGCGAGGCCGACGCGATCGTGCTGGCGCCGGCCAGTGCCGACTTCATCGCCCGCCTGGTGCAGGGCCGCAGCGACGAGCTGTTGAGCCTGCTGTGCCTGGCCCGCCCGATGGAGCGCGTGGCGCTGCTGGTGGCGCCCGCGATGAACCGCGAGATGTGGGCCCACCCCGCCACCCAGCGCAACCTGCGCCAGCTCGACGCCGACGGCGCGCGCGTGCTGGGCGTGGGCAACGGCTGGCAGGCCTGCGGCGAGACCGGCGACGGCCGCATGCTGGAGCCGGCCCAGCTGCTCGAGGAGATCGTCGCCCACTTCCAGCCCAAGGCGCTGGCGGGCGAGCACGTGGTCGTCACCGCCGGCCCGACCTTCGAGGCGATGGACCCGATCCGCGGCATCACCAACCATTCGTCCGGCAAGATGGGCTTCGCCATCGCCCGCGCGGCGCGCGAGGCCGGGGCCCGCGTCACCCTGGTGGCCGGCCCGGTGCACCTGCCGACGCCGCGCGGCGTGGCGCGCATCGACGTGCTGTCGGCCCAGCAGATGCTGCAGGCCACCGAGGGCGCGGTGCGCGACGCGAGCGTCTTCGTCGCCACCGCCGCGGTGGCCGACTGGCGCCCGGCCGACCAGGCGGTGCACAAGATCAAGAAGGATGGCAGCGGCGAGCCGCCGGTGCTGCGCTTCGTCGAGAACCCCGACATCCTGCTGGCCATGGCCCGCACGCCGCGCGCGCAGCAGGGCGCGCTGTTCTGCGTCGGCTTCGCGGCCGAGAGCGAGAACCTGGTCGAGCACGCCAGGGCCAAGCGCGAGCGCAAGGGCATTCCCCTGCTGGTGGGCAACATCGGCCCGCTCACCTTCGGCCAGGACGACAACGCGCTGCTGCTGGTCGATGCCGCCGGCGTGCGCGAACTGCCGCGCGCGCCCAAGCTGCAGCTGGCGCGCGAGCTGGTGGCCGAGATCGCCGCCCGCCTGCCGCGGCCCGCGCCATGAACCCGGAATGGAACACGCCCCCGGGCGGCGACTTCGTGCGCTACGTGGAGCAGCTCACGGCACGCGCACTGGCCACGGCCTCCCGCCCCGGCGCGGCGACGATGCTGCTGGACGACGAGGTGCCCGCACCGCCCGCCGCCGCCCGCGGGCTGGAACGCCCTCGCCCGGCCACCGCGTTCGAGGCCGCCGGCAGGAAGCCGGACGCCGGCGTCGCGGCGAAGCGGCCTGCCAGCCTGGGGCTGAAGCTGCTGATCGGCTGGGCGGTGGTGGTGGCGCTGTTCGCCTCCGGCAAGCCCGGACTGTGGGGCCTGGCCCTGGTCGTGGGCGCGCTGTGGTTCGTCGCAACGCGGCTCAAGCGCATCCTGGCCGGCTTCGCCGGCTCGGCCCAGGCGGAGGCCCTGCGGCGCCAGGCCGCCCGCCGCAAGCTCCCGAACTGATTTCCTCTCCCGAGAGAACGGACCCATGAAGATCGACGTGCGCGTGCTCGACCCCCGGATGGCCGAGCACCTTCCGCAATACGCCACCCCCGGCAGCGCCGGCCTGGACCTGCGTGCCTGCCTGGCCGAGCCCCTGACGCTGGCGCCCGGCGCCTGCGAGCTGGTGGGCACCGGCATCGCCATCCACCTGGCCGACGCCGGCTACGCGGCGCTGATCCTCCCGCGCTCGGGCCTGGGCCACAAGCACGGCATCGTGCTGGGCAACCTGGTCGGCCTGATCGACAGCGACTACCAGGGCGAACTGAAGATCAGCGCCTGGAACCGCGGCCACGCGCCCTTCGTCATCGAGCCGCTGGAGCGCCTGGCGCAACTGGTGGTGGTGCCGGTCGTGCAGGCGCAGTTCAACCGGGTCGACGGCTTCGCGCCCAGCGAGCGCGGCGAGGGCGGCTACGGCTCCACCGGCACGCGCTGAGCAGGCGCATCCGCAGGCACGGCTGTTGCCGCGCCGTTGCAACTGTGAGCGCGGCGTAAAGGCCGGGAACCGCGGCCACTGGCTGGGGTTCCGATGGAGGTTGTCCGTCATCGCCGCGCGTCCGCCGGCGTTGAAGGTGGGTGCGGGCCTCCTGCCCGCGTGGAGTTGCACATCATGTCCAGACTGACCCGTCCCCTGTCCATCACCGCCGCGGCGGTCGCCGTCTCCGTGCTGGCCGCCGGCTGCGTGGCGCCGGTCTACTACCCGGCCTACCACACGGGCTACCGGTCGTATCCCGCCGCCACCTATCCCGCGCAGGTGGCGCCCAGTGGCTACGTGGAGTACGGCCACGTCGCCAACATCGAGGTGCTGCAGGGCCAGACCCCCGGCTATGGCCCGACCGGCGGCGGTGCCGTCGCCGGCGGCCTGATCGGCGGCGTGGTGGGCAACCAGATCGGCCGCGGCACCGGCCGGGCGGCCGCCACGGCGCTGGGCGTCATCGGCGGCGCGCTGGCCGGCAACGCCATCGAGGCGCAGACCAACGCGCCGCGCGTCTACCAGAGCTACCGCATCTCGGTCCAGACCGACAACGGCGCCTACCGCGTGTTCGACGTGCCGCATCCCGGCGACCTGCGCATCGGGGACCGGGTGAGCATCGAGAACGGCCAGATCTCGAGGTACTGAACCCCGCCGCCTTCTCGGACTTCGGCGCGGGCGGCGGCGCCCGGCTCAGTGCAGCTGCGAGCCGCCCGGCGCCATCGGCTCGACGCGGAAGAAGCCGGTGCCGGCGGTGCCGCGGCCGATCTCCTCTTCCGTCGCCTCGCGCACGGAGCGCACGGTGAGCGAGATGCGCAGCGCGATGCCGGCCAGCGGATGGTTGCCGTCCAGCACCAGGTGGTCCGGGTAGATCTCGGCCACCGTGTAGAGCCCCTTGCGGGGAATGTCCGCGCTCACGCCCTGCGGCAGGGCGGCGCCGTCGAAGGTCATGCCTTCCTCCACCTCGGCCGGGAAGAGCGCGCGCGGCTCCAGGAAGAGCAACTGGTCGTCGAAGTCGCCGAAGGCCTGCTCCGGCTCCAGGTGCAGCGAGACCACGTCGCCCGCCACATGGCCTTGCAGGGCCTGCTCGATGGCGTCGAACAGGTCGTCGCCGCCGAGCAGGAATTCCACCGGCTCGTCCAGCACGTCGAGCGTGTCGCCCAGGGTGTCCTTGAGCGTCCAGGTCAGTCCGACCACGCATTGGGGGGTGATGTCCATGGGGGAGAATTCTCCCACCATGGACATCACGCAACCGTTGCCGCTGCTGGGCGGAATGAGCCCCGAGCGCTTCATGCGCCGCCACTGGCAGAAGAAGCCGCTGCTGGTGCGCGGCGCCATGCCCGGCGTGCAGCCGCCGGTGCCGCGCGGGCGGCTGTTCGGGCTGGCGGCCAGCGAGGACGTCGAGTCGCGCCTGGTGCAGCACGACGCGAAGCGTGGCTGGCAGCTGCGCCACGGCCCCTTCGCGCGCCGCGCGCTGCCGCCGCTCTCGCGGCCGGCCTGGACGCTGCTGGTGCAGGGCGTGGACCTGCACGACGAGGCGGCGCATGCCCTGCTGGCGCCCTTCGCCTTCCTGCCGGCGGCCCGGCTGGACGACGTGATGATCAGCTACGCCAGCGACGGCGGCGGCGTCGGCCCGCACTTCGACAGCTACGACGTGTTCCTGCTGCAGGTCGGCGGGCGGCGGCGCTGGTCGTGGGGGCGGCAGAAGGACCTGTCGCTGCGCCCCGGGCTGCCGCTGAAGATCCTCGACCGCTTCGAGCCCGAGGACACGCAGGTGCTCGAGCCGGGCGACATGCTCTACCTGCCGCCGCGCTACGCGCACGACGGCGTGGCCGTGGGCGGCGACTGCATGACCTGCTCCATCGGGCTGCGCGCGGCGACCGATGCGGAGCTGGCCGCCGACCTGCTGGCACGCCTGGCCGACGCCGCGGGCGACGAGGCCGACACGGGCCGCCGCTATGCCGATCCCTCGCAGCCGGCGCTGGAGGCGACCGGCGCCGTGCCGCCCGGGCTGCAGCACTTCGCGCGCGAGGCGGTGCGCCGCCTGCTCGCGGGCGACGCGGACATCGACCGCGCCCTCGGCGAATCGCTCACCGAGCCCAAGTCGCGCGTCTGGTTCGAGGCATCGGACGGGCCCGCCGCGCCGCGGGCGGTGCGGCTGGACCGGCGCACGCGCATGCTCTACGACGCACGCCATGTCTTCATCAACGGCGAGAGCTTCCGCGCCGCCGGCCGCGATGCCCGGCTGATGCGGCGCCTGGCCGACCGGCGCCGGCTCGACGCGGCCGAGGTGCGCCTGGCCAGCGAGGAGGCGCAGGCGCTGCTGGCGGACTGGTGCGAAGCGGGGTGGGTGCATGGCGAATGACGCGGCCGCGCTGCCGGAAGGCGCCTTCGATGGCCCGGTCGAGTTCGCCCGGCACGTGCGCGCGGCGCTGGCCGCCGCGGCCGCACAGGGCTGGTCCGAGATCGTGCTGAGCGACCCCGACTTCGCCGACTGGCCCCTGGGCGAGCGGGCCGTCGCCGACGCCCTGCAGGCCTGGAGCGCCGGCGGCCGCAGCCTGAAGATGCTGGCGCACCGCTTCGACGTGTTCGAGCGCCACCACGCCCGCTTCGTCCACTGGCGCCGCCTGTGGGACCACATCGTCCAGTGCCGGGCACTGCCGCAGCTGAATGCCGGCGACGTGCCCAGCGCGATCTGGACGCCGTCCTGGTCGCTGCTGCGCATCGACCCCGAGCGAAGCCGCGGCGTGTGCGGCGCCTCGGCAGCCGATCGCGTTGCATTGCGACACCGCATTGACGAAGGTTTTCAGTTGGGGCGGCCGGCCTTCGCCGCCTCGGTGCTCGGGCTGTAGGCGAATGCCGCGAATGCGGCCGCCTACCCGGCCACGGCAGGAGGGCGCTCCTAGAATTTTTCGAATCGCCGGCGTTCATTCATTCAAGGAGACCCGATCCATGACCCAGCCCAAGACCGCTTCCTCGCTGCTGCTCGCCTCCCTCATGGCTGCAGCCGCGCTCACGGCCTGCGGAAAGAAGGAGGAGCCCGCGGTGCCGACGGCGCCTCCGCCCGCGGCCGCCCCGGCCCCCGTGCCGGACCCGGCTCCCGCATCGCCGCCGCCTGCCTCCACGGCACCCGCGGCCCCTGGCGCGGACGCCTCGGGCACCACCCCGCCTTCGTCCTCTTCGTCGTCCGCGCTCGATGGGGCCAATGCCGCCACCGAGGCCGCGAAGAAGGCCGCAGAGGAGCAGCAGAAGAAGCCCTGACCGGGCGTCCCCGGCAGGAAGCACAAGGCCGCCCTCGGGCGGCCTTGTCATGTTGCGGGCGCTGTGGTCCTCAGACGTCCATCCAGGGGCTGCCGCCGGCGGCATCGGCCGCCAGCATCTCTTCCTCGCGCGTGCCCAGCGCATCGGCCAGCACGCGGCGCACGATCTCCGGGCGGTTGTTCTGTTCGCTCAGGTGCGCGGCCAGCAGGTGCCGCAGGCCGGCGTGGTGCACGGCCTGGGCGATGGCGGCCGCCGCGCCGTTCGACAGGTGGCCGAAGTTGCCGCCCACCCGGCGCTTGAGGAAGGGCGGATAGGACGAGCGGGCCAGCAGGTCCGGGTCGTGATTGCATTCCAGCACCAGGGCGTTCAGGCCGGCCAGCCGCGTCATCACGTAGGGGCTGGCGTGGCCCAGATCGGTCAGCACGCCCAGCGTGCGGGCGCCGTCGGAGCAGCGCAGCTGCAGCGGCTCGCGCGCGTCGTGCGGTACCGTGAAGGGCAGGAATTCGAGGTCGCCGACGGCCACCGGCTGGCCGTCGCGGGCGAACTGCAGGCGCCCGGCATAGTCCGGCGCGCCGGTGGCCAGCCAGGTGCCCTCGCTCATCCACACCGCCACGCCGTGGCGCTGCGAGAGCAGGTGCGCGCAGCCGATGTGGTCGCTGTGCTCGTGCGTGATGAAGACGGCGTCGATGTCCGAGGCCGCAAGCGACTCGCGGGCCAGCCGGGCCTCGAGCTGGCGCAGGTTGAAGCCGCAGTCGATCAGGAGGCGCGAGATGCGTCCGCCGCTGCGCGCCTCGACCAGCAGCGCGTTGCCGGTGCTGCCGCTGCCCAGGCTGCGAAAGCGCAGCATCCTGTTCAGCCGCCGACGGCGGCGAGCCGCATCGCCATGGCGAAGGCAGGAATCATTGGGGCCTGGGCCTCATCGCGGCGAGCGCAGCGAAGCCCTCGCGGGAGCACCCGCGGAACCGGCTTTGCCGGGCCGCCGGGTGCGCCCCTTGAGGGGGATTCGAGCACACGAAGTGAGCGAGAAACGGGGTGGACTATTTCAGGTCGTCCGCGATGACCTGGACGATGCGCTGGGCATTGGCGGACGACTCGGGCGCGCCGGCCTCGTTCAGCACCGACACCGTGGTCGACTCGCCCTGGCTCCTGACCTGCACGCGGTACTTCATCGGCTTCTCGTCCACGCTGCTCGAGCGGCTGAACAGCTTGCCGAAGAAGCCGGGCTCCTTGCGGTCGGCGTTGGGCGTCACGTAGCGCACGAAGTAGACGCCGGCGCTGCGGTCGCGGTCCTCGACGGTGAAGCCGGTGCGGTCCAGCGCCAGGCCGACACGGCGCCAGGCGCGGTCGAAGCCCTCGCGGATCTGCACTACCGGCTGGCCGCCGACGTTGGCCACCGTCGCCGAGCGGGCGGACGGCGCCGTCGTCGCCGAGGCCGCGGCCGCCTTGGCCTGCTCCTGCGACACGCCGAGCTTGACCATCATGCGGCGCAGGAATTCGGTCTCCAGCTCCGGATCGACCGGGCGCGGCTGCCAGACCGTCTGGTCCTGCTGGCGGCTGCTGTAGACCTCGACCATGCCGCGGTGGCTGACGTAGATCTCGGTGCCGTTGGCGGTGCGCTCCATGCGGGTGCGGAAGCGGTCCAGCTCGCCCGTCGAGTAGATCTGGTCGGCCAACTTGCCCAGCGTCGAGCGGATGATGTCCTGCGGCAGCTTGGCGCGGTTCTCGGCCCAGTCGGTTTCCATGATGCCGAGGTTGCGCTGCTCCATCGAGAGCAGGAAGCCGCTCTCCATCCAGAAGTCGCGCACCTTGTCCCACAGCTGGTCGGGGGTCTGGTTGCTCACCACGATCCAGCGCTCGCTGCCGGCGCGCTCCATGCGCACGTCGCCGATGTTGCTGACGGCGGTGGGGATGCTCGGCGCGTTGGCGCGGCCGGCCTCGTAGGCATTGGAGGAGACGGCGCCGCCGGGGATGGCGTAGCGGTTCTCGCGCGAGAGCTGGGACAGGTCCGGCGGCACCTCCAGCGAGGGCGCCTTGCCGGAACTCTTGTAGTCGATCTTGTCGGACTCCAGCACGGAGCAGGCGGCCAGGCTGGCGGCCAGCGCCAGCAGGGCGAATCGCTTGAGGGTGTTCACTCGTTGTCTTCCTTCGGCGGATGGATGCTTGTCAGGGGGGGAGGGCGGGCGTCGCCCGCCGCCTTGGAGTGCGCCGGCGCCCGAAGGTGCCGTGCGGATGAGAAAAATCGTCGTCAGCCCTCGAGCAGCCCGCAGGCCCTGAGCGCCGCCTCGACCGCCGGCCGGTGGGCCTCGGCCAGCTCGGTGAGCGGCAGCCGCAGCGTGCCGCCCATGCGGCCCATGCGCGCGAGCGCCCACTTGACGGGAATGGGGTTGGGTTCGATGAACAGCTGCCGGTGCAGCGGCATCAGCTCGAACTGCAGGCGCATGGCGGTGCGCGTGTCGCCGGCGATGGCGGCCACGCACAGCTCGTGCATCTTGCGCGGCGCCACGTTGGCCGTGACGCTGATGTTGCCCTGGCCGCCGCACAGCATGAGCGCGACGGCGGTCGGGTCGTCGCCCGAATAGACGGCGAAGTCCTTCGGCACCTCGCGGATCAGCCACTGCGCGCGCTCGATGTTGCCGGTGGCTTCCTTGATGCCGACGATGCCCGGCACCCGGGCCAGGCGCAGCACGGTGTCGTGCGCCATGTCCGCCACCGTGCGGCCGGGCACGTTGTACAGCACCATGGGCAGGTCGCCCACCGCCTCGGCGATGGCCTCGAAGTGGCGGTACTGGCCCTCCTGGGTGGGCTTGTTGTAGTAGGGCACCACCTGCAGCTGCGAGTCGGCGCCCACGCCCTTGGCGAAGCGGGCCAGCTCGATGGCTTCCTTCGTCGAGTTGGCGCCGCAGCCGGCCATCACGGGCACGCGGCCGGCGGCCTGCTCGACCGTGACGCGGATGATCTCGCAGTGCTCCTCGACGTCGACCGTGGGCGACTCGCCCGTGGTGCCCACCACGCCCAGGCAGTCGGTGCCCTCGGCGATGTGCCAGTCGATCAAGCGGCGCAGCGCGTCGTAGTCGACGCTGCCGTCTTCGTGCATCGGCGTGACGAGCGCGACGATGCTGCCAGTCAGTTGCTCCAAGGCGATCCTGCCTTTGTCGGAAAAAGGTAAACCGCGATTCTACTGAGGCCCGGAGGGGGGCCCCAGAGGGTAGGGGCGGGGCCGTTCCGGAGCCGCGGGCGCCTCCCGCACGGCGGCGATGCGCTGCACGAAGCGGGGCGCCGGGCCGCCGAGCCAGCCGTCCTCGTAGGCCACCACGCGCAGGCCGGCCGCGGCCGCCAGCTGCAGCAGTTCGCCAGGGGCCAGCAGGAAGTCGGTGCGCGCGGGGCGGCCGATGCTTTCCTGGCCGCGGGCGAAGGTCTCGTACAGCAGCACGCCGCCGGGCGCCACGGCGGCCGCGATGTCGGCCAGCCGGGCGCGCCAGAGGTAGTTGGTGACCAGCACGGCGTCGAAGCGCCGCCCGGCGAAGGGCCAGGGGCCGCCCTCGATGTCGGCCTGCACGATCTCGGCACCGGCCGCCGCCAGCGGCGCCAGGGCGGCGATGGCGGCCTCGTCCCGGTCCACGCCGGCGGGCCGGAAGCCGTGCGCCTGCAGCCAGAACAGGTGCCGGCCCGGGCCGCAGGCCACGTCCAGCACGGCGCCGCCGGGTGCGATCAGATGGGCCCAGCGCAGCAGCCAGTCCGACGGCGCGCTCATCCGAAGCAGGCCCAGATCATGTTGCCGAGCATGACGAGGAAGTCCGGCTGCTGGTACAGCGCGAAGGCGCCGCCCAGCACCGCGGCCACGGCCAGCCCCGCGCCGATGCGCTGCCACAGGCGCGGGCCGGGGGAGGCCTGGGGCAGTGGGGCCGGCGACTCGTTCATGAACGGGCTCAGGCGGCCTGCGGCGCCGCGCGCGGGATGGCGCCTTCCTTGACCGGCAGGTTCACCAGCGCCGCGAACACGCCCAGCGCGATGGCGATGTACCAGACGATGTCGTAGCTGCCGGTGCGGTCGTACAGGTAGCCGCCCAGCCACACGCCCAGGAAGGAGCCGACCTGGTGGCTGAAGAACACGAAGCCGCCCAGCATCGACAGGTGCGCCACGCCGAAGACCTGGGCAATGATGGCGTTGGTCGGCGGCACGGTCGACAGCCACAGCGCCCCGATCACCGCCGCGAAGACGTACACCGACGCCGGCGTCAGCGGCGCCCACAGGAACAGGGCGATCGCCACCGCGCGGCCGAGGTAGATGAAGGCCAGGATCTTGCGCTTGGCCAGCTTCTGCCCGAGCGAGCCGGCGGCGTAGGTGCCGACCACGTTGAACAGGCCGATCAGCGCCAGCGCGTAGCTGGCCACCTGGGGCGGCAGGCCGTGGTCCTTGAGGTAGCTTGGCATGTGCACGCCGATGAAGACCACCTGGAAGCCGCACACGAAGTAGCCCGCCATCAGCAGCACGAAGCTCGGGTAGCGGAAGGCCTCGGCCACCGCCTGGCCGACGGTCTGCCCGCGCCGCGCGCCGCCGGTGGTGTGCGCCGGCTCGCGCAGGCCGAAGGCCAGCGGCACGATCAGCAGCACCAGCACGGCCAGGGCCAGCAGGGCGTTGTGCCAGCCCAGGCGCAGGATGAGCTGCCCCTCCACCGGCACCATGAAGAACTGGCCGAAGGAGCCGGCCGCGGCCGTCACGCCCATGGCCCAGGAGCGGCGTTCCGCCGGGATCTGCCGGCCGATCACGCCGTAGACCACCGCGTAGGTGGTGCCCGCCTGGGCCACGCCGATCAGCACCCCGGCCGTCAGCGCGAAGAGCGTGGGCGTGGGCGCGAGCGCCATGCCGGCCAGGCCCAGCGCGTAGCAGGCAGCGCCGATCAGCAGCACGCGGAAGGCGCCCAGGCGGTCGGCCAGCATGCCGGCGAAGATGCCCGCCACGCCCCAGGCGAGGTTCTGGATGGCGATGGCCAGCGAGAAGGTCTGGCGCGTCCAGCCCTGCTCCTGGGTGATGGGCTGCAGCCACAGGCCGAAGCCGTGGCGGATGCCCATGGACAGCGTGACGACGAGTGCGCCGCAGAGCAGGACCTGGCGCACGGACAAGGGGGCGGGGGAGGGCATGGTGTCTCGTTTCCTTGCGCAGCGGCCTCGGGCGGCGCCGGCGACGGGCGATTGTCGATGCTTTGGCGCGGGCGTGCTGGCGCAGGACCGGGCAAGGGCCGGCCAGGATCGGCCATGCCGGGAGGCGCTTCGGATGACTGGATGCGCATCCAGCTTCTTGCATGGTGGCTGACTACAATCCGCCGCCATGGCAACCCCCCCCAAGACAGCACCGGCCTACTCGGAGGCGTCGATCCGCGTCCTCAAGGGACTGGAGCCGGTCAAGCAGCGGCCGGGCATGTACACCCGCACCGACAACCCGCTGCACATCATCCAGGAAGTGCTCGACAACGCCGCCGACGAGGCGCTGGCCGGGCACGGCAAGAAGATCAAGGTCACGCTGCACGCCGACGGCTCGGTCGGCGTGGAGGACGACGGCCGCGGCATCCCCTTCGGCCTGCACCCGGAAGAGGGCGCGCCGGTCATCGAGCTGGTCTACACCCGGCTGCACGCCGGCGGCAAGTTCGACAAGGGCGCCGGCGGCGCCTACAGCTTCTCCGGCGGCCTGCACGGCGTGGGCGTGTCGGTGACCAACGCGCTGTCGAAGAAGATGGAGGTCGTCACGCACCGCGAAGGGCAGGTGGCCCGGCTGGTCTTCGCCGCCGGCGACGTGGTCGAGCCGCTGCAGCTGCGCCCGCAGGCCGCGGGCGACCGCAGGCAGGGCACCACGGTGCGCGCCTGGCCCGAAGCGAAGTACTTCGAGTCGGCCGCGCTCCCGATGCACGAGCTGGTGCACCTGCTGCGCAGCAAGGCGGTGCTGATGCCCGGCGTGACCGTCACGCTGGTCAACGAGAAGAGCGGCGACCAGCAGCAGTGGCTCTACAAGGGCGGCCTGCGCGACTACCTGATGCAGACGCTCAGCGCGGACCCGGTGATCCCCCTGTTCGAGGGTGCCGGCCACGCCGACCGCAACGCCGACAACTTCGCCGAGGGCGAGGGCGCCGAGTGGTGCGTCGCCTTCACCGAGGAAGGCCAGCCGGTGCGCGAGAGCTACGTCAACCTCATCCCCACCAGCGCCGGCGGCACGCACGACAGCGGCCTGCGCGACGGCCTGTTCAACGCCGTCAAGAGCTTCATCGAGCTGCATTCGCTGCTGCCCAAGGGCGTGAAGCTGCTGCCCGAGGACGTGTTCGCCCGCGCCAGCTACGTGCTCTCGGCCAAGGTGCTCGACCCGCAGTTCCAGGGCCAGATCAAGGAGCGCCTGAACTCGCGCGACGCGGTGCGCCTGGTCTCCAGTTTCGTGCGCCCGGCGCTCGAACTCTGGCTCAACCAGCACGTCGACTACGGCAGGAAGCTGGCCGAGCTCGCCATCAAGGCCGCGCAGACGCGCCAGCGTGCCGGCCAGAAGGTGGAGAAGCGCAAGGGCTCCGGCGTGGCCGTGCTGCCCGGCAAGCTGACCGATTGCGAAAGCAAGGACATCGACCACAACGAGCTGTTCCTGGTCGAGGGCGACTCGGCCGGCGGCAGCGCCAAGATGGGCCGCGACAAGGAGTGCCAGGCCATCCTGCCGCTGCGCGGCAAGGTGCTCAACACCTGGGAGGTCGAGCGCGACCGCCTGTTCGCCAACACCGAGATCCACGACATCTCGGTGGCCATCGGCGTCGACCCGCACGGCCCCGACGACACGCCCGAGCTCTCCGGCCTGCGCTACGGCAAGGTCTGCATCCTGTCGGACGCCGACGTCGACGGCTCGCACATCCAGGTGCTGCTGCTCACGCTGTTCTTCCGGCACTTCCCCAAGCTCATCGAGGCCGGCCACGTGTACGTGGCGCGGCCGCCGCTGTTCCGCGTCGACGCGCCGGCGCGCGGCAAGAAGCCCGCCGCCAAGCTCTACGCGCTGGACGACGGCGAACTCATCGCCATCCTCGACAAGCTGCGCAAGGACGGCGTGCCCGAAGGCAAGTGGAGCATCAGCCGCTTCAAGGGCCTGGGCGAGATGAGCGCGGAACAACTGTGGGAAACCACGCTCAATCCCGACACCCGCCGCCTGCTGCAGGTGCGCCTGGGCCGCTTCGACTTCGGCGGCACCCAGGGCGAGATCACCAAGCTGATGGGCAAGGGGGAAGCCGCCGCGCGGCGCGAACTGATGGAGCTGCGCGCGGACGACGTGGAAGTGGACGTCTGAGCGTCCGCCGCCGCCGACACCAACCAACCGACGCCTTCCACGCGCCGCCGAGGCCGGGAAGGCGATGCCGATGAAACTGCCCGCCGTCCTGCCGTCGCTGAGCCTGGCGCTGCTGCTGCTTGCGGCAGGCCCGCGCGCGCATGCCGACATCTACGGCTACGTCGACGAGCAGGGCACGGCCCACTTCGCGGCCGAGAAGGTGGACGAGCGCTACCAGCTCTTCTTCAGGAACGGCCAGAGCTTCGACACGGCGGACGGCCTGGGCCGCGTGCTGCCCCCGGCCCGCCTGGGCCGCGGCCTGCCCGGCACCACGGGCGGCAGCCCGCCGCCGGCCTCGCAGGCGCTGCTGGCGCTGTTCGAGAAGTCGCCCAGCTACAAGGTGGCCAAGTCGGCGCTGCAGGAGGCCTCGCGCCGCCACGCCATCGACTACGAGCTGCTGCAGGCGCTGGTGGCCACCGAGTCGGGCTTCGATGCCGGCGCCATCTCGCCCAAGGGCGCCATCGGCCTGATGCAGGTGATGCCGGCCACCGCCGCGCGCTATGGCCTGCAGGGCGACCGCCGGCGCACGGCCGAGGCCAAGCTGCACGACCCGCGGCTGAACATCGCCACCGGCAGCCGCTACCTGCGCGACTTGATCCACATGTTCGACGGCAGCCTCGAGCTGGCGCTGGCCGCCTACAACGCGGGCGAAGGCGCGGTGCAGCGCGCCGGCAACCGCATCCCGAACTACCGCGAGACGCAGAACTACGTGAAGACGGTGCTGCAGCTCTACGCCTACCTCAAGCCCGGCGCCGCGGGCGTGGCGCGCGGCGGCCGCGGCAAGGTGCCCGGGCGCGTGCGCATGGAGCTGGCCGGTGCCGCCACCGGCGACGACGCACCGTCCGGCGCCGCCGTCGCCGATCCCCCACCGGCGCTGCGCCTCGACAGCACGCGGCCGCGCCGCGCGCCGGCCCCCTGAATTCCCGAACCGAACCGACGATGGACGACCTTCCTCCCGCCCTGGACACCCAGGAACCCGACGATCCGAACGCGCTGACGCTGGCCGACTACGCGCAGACCGCGTACCTCGAATACGCCCTCAGCGTGGTCAAGGGCCGCGCGCTGCCCGACGTGTGCGACGGCCAGAAACCGGTGCAGCGCCGCATCCTGTACTCGATGGAGCGCATGGGCCTGGGCTACGGCGGCACCAACGGCACCGTCGGCGCCAAGCCGGTCAAGAGCGCCCGCGTGGTGGGCGACGTGCTCGGCCGCTTCCATCCGCACGGCGACCAGGCCGCCTACGACGCGCTGGTGCGCATGGCGCAGGACTTCGCGCAGCGCTACCCGCTGATCGACGGCCAGGGCAACTTCGGCAGCCGCGACGGCGACGGCGCGGCGGCCATGCGCTACACCGAGGCGCGCCTGGCGCGCATCACGCAGCTGCTGCTCTCGGAGATCGACGAGGGCACGGTCGACTTCATCCCCAACTACGACGGCTCCACCGAGGAGCCGCGCCAGCTGCCCGCGCGCCTGCCCTTCGTGCTGCTCAACGGCGCCAGCGGCATCGCCGTGGGCCTGGCCACGGAGATTCCCAGCCACAACCTGCGCGAGGTGGCCGACGCCTGCGTGGCGATGATCAAGAGCAACGGCAAGCTCGGCGACGAGGAGCTGTTCGCCCTGGTCCCCGGCCCCGACTACCCCGGCGGCGCGCAGATCATCAGCAGCCCGCAGGACATCGCCGAGGCCTACCGCACGGGCCGCGGCTCGCTGAAGGTGCGCGCGCGCTGGAAGATCGAGGACATGGCGCGCGGCCAGTGGCAGGTGGTCGTCACCGAGCTGCCGCCGGGCGTCTCGGCGCAGAAGGTGCTCGAGGAGATCGAGGAGATCACCAACCCCAAGGTCAAGGCCGGCAAGAAGGCGCTGACCACCGAGCAGCAGCAGCTCAAGGCCTCGATGCTGGCGCTGCTGGACGGCGTGCGCGACGAGTCCAGCAAGGACGCGCCGGTGCGCATCGTCTTCGAGCCCAAGACCTCGCGCATCCCGCAGGAGGAGTTCATCGCCACGCTGCTGGCGCAGACCTCGCTGGAGACCTCCGCGCCGATCAACCTCACCATGGTCGGCATCGACGGCAAGCCGGTGCAGAAGTCGCTGCGCCAGATCCTGCTGGAGTGGGTCGCCTTCCGCGAGCAGACGGTGCAGCGCCGCTCGCAGCATCGCCTGGACAAGGTCGACGACCGCATCCACATCCTCGAAGGCCGGCAGCTGGTGCTGCTGAACATCGACGAGGTGATCGCCATCATCCGCGCGGCCGAGGACCCGAAGGCCGCGCTGATCGAGCGTTTCCGCCTGAGCGACCGGCAGGCCGAGGACATCCTGGAAATCCGGCTGCGCCAGCTGGCGCGGCTGGAGGCCATCAGGATCGAGCAGGAGCTGGCGAAGCTGCGCGAGGAGAAGACGAAGCTGGAAGAGATCCTCGGCAGCCCCGCCGCGCTGCGCCGCCTGCTGGTCAAGGAGATCGAGCAGGACGCCAGGACCTTCGAGGACCCGCGCCGCACGCTGATCCAGGCCGACAAGCGCGCCGTGGCCGAGGTCAAGGTGGTGGACGAGCCGGTCACCGTCATCGTCTCGCAGAAGGGCTGGGTGCGGGCGCAGAAGGGCTGGAACCCGGAGAAGGCCGAGTACAGCTTCAAGGCCGGCGACGGCCTGTACGGCGCCTTCGAATGCCGCACGGTGGACACGCTCCTGGTCTTCGGCACCGCCAAGGAAAAGTCGGTGCGCGTCTACACCGTGCCCGTCGCCAGCCTGCCCGGCGCGCGCGGCGACGGCCAGCCCGTCACCACCATGATCGAGCTGGAGGCCGGCACGCAGGTGGCGCACTTCTTCGCCGGCCCGCCCTCGGCGCAGCTGCTGCTGGCCAACACCGGCGGCTACGGCTTCATCGCGGCGGTGGAGCACATGGTCTCGCGCCAGCGCGGCGGCAAGGCCTTCATCGACGTGGGCGAGGGCGAGCAGCTCGCCCGGCCCTCGCTGGTCGGCGGCGCGGGCGGTGCCGAGCCGGTGCCGGCGGCCACGCACGTGTGCTGCGTGGCGAGCGACCGCCACATCCTCAGCTTCGAGATCGCGGAGCTGAAGACGCTGCCCAAGGGCGGCCGCGGCCTGACGCTGATGGACCTGGCGCCCAAGGTGCGGCTGGCCGGCGCCGCGGCCTACACCCGCAGCGTGCGCATCGAGGGCGACTTCCGCGGCAAGCGGCGCGACGAGCAACTGGACATCCGCACGCTCAACAACGCGCGCGGCACGCGCGGGCGCAAGGGCAAGGCCGGCTCGTTCACCTTCACGCCCGACCTGGTGCAGCGGGTGGAATGATGGGCGGCCTCGACCTCAGCGCCGTCGGCCTGCTCATCGGCGCCGTGGGCGGCGTGTTCAGCTTCTGGCTGGGCCGGCGCCTGCGGGAGAAGCGGCAGCAGAAGCGCCGCGAGAAGGAACGCGCGCAGCGGCTGGCGGGCGAGACCCGCCAGCAGCGCCGCGCCAGGGAGCGGCGCGAAGGGCTGCGATAGCCCGCCCGCGCGGCCGCGCGGGCGCGCGGGCGCTCAGAACCGGTGGCGGATGCCCACCCCGTACGAGGTGCCGCTGGACACGGCCGTCGCCCGGTCGTGCATCAGGTTGGCGTACACGTCGGTGCGCTTGGACAGGAAGTAGTCGTAGCCGACGGTCGCCGTGGTGCGCTTGCTGCGGTCCTCGCCCCACGGGAATTCCCAGCCGGGCAGCAGCGTCCATTCGAGGTAGAGCGGCACCTTGCGCCTGGTCTGCGCCACCGAGGCGGCTAGCTTGCCGGCGCCGATGGGCACCGACACGCCGAGCTGCACGGTGTCGAAATCCTCCTGCGTCAGCTCGCGCTTGGCCTCGCCGTAGGTGAGGAAGAACTTGGCCCACTCGAAGTCGTAGGTGGCGCCCAGCATCCAGCTCTTGCGCGTGTCGCCGCCGGTGATCAGGCTGGTGCCGGCCGGGTTGGCGATCTGCGCGCGCTCGTAGTAGGCCACCAGTGCCAGCGGCCCCGAGCCGTACCAGACGTCGATGCCGTGGTTGTTGCGGCCGCGATAGCCGACGGTGGTCTGCTCGCCGAACTGGTAGTGCAGGTTGGCCCGGAAGCCGCCGAAGGTCGGCGTGGAATAGACGACCTGGTTGCTCCAGCCCGTGTCGGAGGGATTGGTGGTGTAGCCCCAGCCGGCCGCCGACACGGCCGAGTGCAGGATCAGCGGCGAGAACGTGAAGGAATCGCCCAGGGGGTTGAACAGCGCCGTCGGCAGGAAGTTGGGCGCCATCGAGCGGCCCAGCGAGAGCTTGCCGAACGCGCCGGACAGGTACACGTTGGAGTCGCGCGCGAAGTAGTTGTCGCCGTTGAAGCGGCCGATCTCCCCGGCGTCGACGCGGAAGAAGGCGCCGAGCACGAAGCCGGCCTTCAGTCCGCCGCCCAGGTCCTCCACGCCCGAGAACCCGAAATACGACGTGCTCATGCCGCCGCTGTTGAGTACCGTCCTGCGGCCGTCGCCGGCCATGCGGATCGAGCCGGCATAGGCGTCGGCGATCCCCGACAGCGTGACATTGCTCTGCGCCCAGGCGCCGGTCGTGCAGGCCAGAGCGGCCGCGATGCACCATTTCTTCACTTTTCCTCCTCGTCAGTGTGAGAACGCTGCATCCGGTTGCAACTTGCGGGCCAGCCTGCGGCGCCGGCGGCCGGGCAGGCAGAATGCGGGCCCATGCCGGCTGATCTCCCGTCCGTGCTGGACGTCCGCTCCGTCACCGTCGTCTCGGGCGTGCTGGGCCTCGTGATGTCGGCCGTCACCTTCTTCATGTGGCGCAGCTTCCCGGCCAGCATCCGGGGCCTGCGCGAATGGGCCTGGGCGCCGCTGGTGGGCTTCGTCAGCGCGCTTCTCTTTTCCGGGCGCGGCGTGTTGCCGGACCTGGTCAGCGTGGTCGGCGCGAACATGCTGCTGTTCGTCGCCTCGCTGCTGTACTACGCCGGCAGCCAGCAGTTCCTGCTCGGGCACAGCGACATGCGCCGCTGGATCGGCGTCAGCGCCGCGGTCGGGGCCTGGCTCGTGTGGTTCACCCACGTGCAGCCGGACTACGCGGTGCGGCTGGCGGGCGTGACGCTGGCGGTGTGCGTGCTCTATGCCCGGCATGCCGCCTTCTACCTGCGCCGGCGCCACGACATCTTCGGCATGCGGCTGATGACCACGATGCTCCTGGTGCAGGCGACGGCGGCCGGGCTGCGCCTGGTCAGCGTGGGGCTGGGCGTGGCCGGCAACGGCCTGCTGGAGCCGAACTGGGTACAAATGGTCTACATCACCTCCTACGCCTTCACGGTGCTGATGATGTCGATCACCGCGGTGCTGATGAGCACCGACCGGGCGCGCATGGAGTTCGAGTCGCTGGCGGCGCACGATCCCCTGACCGGCGCGCTCAACCGCCGCGCGCTGCGCGAGGCGGCGCAGGCCGAGCTGCAGCGTGCGCGCGCCGGCGGCACCAGCCTGGCGGTGCTGATGCTCGACATGGACCACTTCAAGCCCGTCAACGACCGCTTCGGCCACCCGGCGGGCGACGCGGTGCTGTGCGAGGTGGTGCGCCGCGTGCAGGAGGTGATCGGCCGGCGCGGCCTGCTCGGCCGCCATGGCGGCGACGAGTTCGTGGTGCTGCTGCCCGGCGCCTCGCGCGAGGCCGCAACGGCGCTGGCCGAGCGCATCCGGGTGGCCCTGATGCAGCCCTATGCGCTGCCGGGCCGCGCGGACGAGGGCGTGGCCTCGCTGTCCGCGAGCATCGGCATCGGCATGGCCACCGATGAGGCGGCGACCGGCGTCGACACCCTGCTCGCGCGTGCCGACGAGGCCCTGTACCAGGCCAAGGCCGGTGCGCGGGCAAGGCTGGCCTCCGCCTGAGGCGGGGCGATCGGCCGGCCCGCCGGCGGTGCATGAGCGCACTTCGGCCTACAGGGGCCGGCTCCTTTTTCCGGGCACACTCGCCGGGCCTGACCGGCGCGCGACGCGGGCCGGCCGGGCCACAAGGGGCGGCCTCCGCCCCCGTTCATCCATCACTTTCACAGAAAGGGAGCTGTCCTCATGAAACGGACTCTTGCACTGATCTCCATCACCGCCGTGCTGGCCGCCTGCGGCAAGCAGGAAGCCGCGCCGCCCGCGCCGGCGCCTGCACCCGCCCCCGCGGCGACCGCTCCGGCACCGGCCCCCGCGCCCGCCCCCGAGCCCACGGCTTCGGCCCCGGCAGCGCCGGCGGCAGCGACGGCGAGCGCCGAGCTGCCCGCGGAATGCCAGGCGTATCTGGACAAGGTGTCCGCCTGCATCGCCAAGCAAAGCGGCCCGGCCGCCGATGCCATGAAGACCAGCGTCGAGCAGGCCAAGGCCAGCTGGGCGGCCTACGGCGGCGACAAGTCGCAGATCAGCGCCGCCTGCAAGACCAGCAACGACGCCTTCGCCGCCCAGGCCGCGGCGATGAAGTGCTGATCTGAGCCGCTGATCTAAGCCGATCGGGAGGGGCTGCCGCTCAGTGCAGCCCCTCCCACCAGCGCCGGTTCTCCCGCGGCCGGCCCACGGTCAGCACCTCGCCGATCACCGGCGTCGCCAGTTCGACGCCGCGCTGCCCGGCCAGCGCCGCCAGCCGCTCCATCGGCTCGCGCCAGGGGTGGAAGGCCAGGTCGAAGGTGCTGTTGTGCACGCCGTAGAGCACCTTGCCCCGCACATCCTCGAAGGCCTGCAGCGATTGTTCCGGCGTCATGTGGACCGAGGGCCAGTCGTCGGCGTTGTAGGCGCCGTTCTCCATCAGCGCCAGGTCCATCGGGCCGAGGCGCCGGCCGATCTCCCTGAAGCCGGGGAAGTAGCCCGAGTCGCCGCTGAAGAAGATGCGCTGGCCGCCGGCTTCCAGCACCCAGGAGGCCCAGAGCGTGGTGTCGCGGTCGGTCAGGCCGCGGCCCGAGAAATGCTGGGCCGGCGCGGCCGTGAGCTTCACCCCGGCGTGCTCGCCCGACTGCCACCAGTCGAACTCGGTGATGCGCTCGCGTGCCACGCCCATCTCCACCAGCCGCGCCGCCACCCCCAGCGGCACGAAGTAGCGCTGCACCGAGCCGCGCAGGTGCTCGATGGTGGGCCGGTCCAGGTGGTCGTAGTGGTCGTGCGAGAGCACCAGGCCCTCGATCGGCGGCAGCTCCGACAGCGCCAGCGGCGTGGGGTGGAAGCGCTTCGGCCCGGCGAAGCTGAAGGGCGAGACGCGCTCGCCGAACACCGGGTCGATCAGCCAGTAGCGGCCCTGCAGCTTGAGCAGGTGCGAGGAGTGGCCCAGGCGCACCACGTGGTTGGCGCCTGCGGGCAGCGCGTCGAGCTGCGCGCGGCCGAGCGCCTGTACCGGAATCGGGTCCACCGGCACCGTGTCCTTCTTGGTGCCGAACAGGAAGCGCGACCAGATCAGCGCCGCGTTGCGCGAGGCCCGCGCGTCGGGGTTGGGCAGGTTGTGGAAGCGCCCGTCGGCCGTCGAATACTGCGGCGAGGCCGCCAGGCGCCGGGCGTCCTCCTCCTGCGTCGGGGCGGGCTGGCCGGCGGCGCAGCCCGTGGCGCAGGCCACCGCGACCATCCAGCCGCCGCGCAGCCGGCGCCAGTGGCCGGGGCCGGCCGCGGATGCGGCGGAGGGATCGGGCGGCGAGGGGCGGGGAGCGGTCATGGCGCGATCATGCGCGAAGGCCGCGGCCACCGCGTTGCGGCCATGTTTCGTCGTGTCGCGTTTTCTTGCAGGCGCGCGTCCACCGGCGCAGGAAGCCGGCCTCCCCGCTCGAGGGCAGACCCGGCGCCATAGACCTTTTGCGGAATGGTTTCCCGCCGCGATCCGTGAACCATTGCTCACTCTGGCCGGCATCGCCGGCATCCGGGTCATGGACGAGACGATCGCAAACATGGTCAGGCAGCGCCGCGAGGCGCTGCACGGCCACGATGACGGGCACCAGCCCTGGGGGCTGGCGCTGTCCGGCGGCGGCATCCGCAGCGCCACCTTCTGCCTTGGGCTGCTCAAGGCGCTCGCGCAGGGGCGGCAGCTGCTGGGCTTCGACCTCGTGTCGACCGTCTCCGGCGGCGGCTACACCGGCGCCACCTGGGGCCGGCTGTGCACCCGCGCCGCGTCGGCCGACGACGTGCGCGCCATCGAGGGCGGCCTGGCGGAGATGGACCAGGTGCGCCTGGGCTGGTGGCTGCGCGCCAACGGCCGCTACCTGATCCCCGGCGGCCTGCGCGACACCTTCTTCGCCGTCGCGCTCTACCTGCGCAACCTGCTGGGCACGCACATCGAGATCGCCGTGGCCGCGCTGCTGGCCGGCGCGCTGCTGGCGCTGGTCAACCTGCTGGCCTGGGAAGGCATGGCCGCGGCGGTCGACCTGGACGGGCTGGACACGGCCGCCGCCGTGCCCGCGCCGGCCGTGCTGGCCACGCGCCTGCCGACGCTGTGGCTCGCGCTGGTGGTGCCCTGGGTGCTGTCGATCGTGCTGGCGCAGGCCTACTGGTCGGTGCGCGACCGGCCGTCGCGGCTCTTCCTGGCGTGGCAGCTGGGGCTGTGGGCACTGGCCGGGGCGGCGGCATGGGTGCTGCGCCCGCTGCTGCAGACGCACTTCGGCGCGCCGCCCTGGCTGGTGCCGCTGTTCACGGCCTTCGCGGCGGCCTGGGTGGTGGCCAGCGCCGGCGTGTTCGTGCTCAACCGCAACGGCCGCGGCGCCGGTGCGCTGCGCAACCGGCTGACCGACGGGCTGGCGACGCTGCTGACCTGGAGCTTCGTGCTCGTGCTGCTGGGCCTGCTGGACTGGACCGGCTGGTGGTTCGCCGTCCACACGCAGGAGACCCGCGCCTCGTGGGGCGGCTGGCTGCTGGCCGCGGCGGCGGGGCTGCGCGCCGTGCTGCCGGTGCTGCTCGGCGGCCAGCGCCCGGCGGCGGGACTGGGCAGCCGCTTCGCCATGGGGCTGGCCAGCCTGGCCGGGCTGGCAGTGGCCTTCTGCCTGGCCGCCTGGTGGGTCGGGCTGGTGTACGCGGGGGTGCTGCAGCCCGTCTTCCAGCCGCAGGGCCTGGACTTCGGCCGCGGCTGGGTGTGGCTGGCGCTGATCGGCGGCGGCGCGCTGGCCTATGCGCTGCTCACGGGGCGCAACTTCGCTTTCCTCAACCTCTCGTCGCTGCACATGTTCTACAAGGCGCGCATCGTGCGCGGCTACCTGGGCGCGGCGAATGCGCGGCGGCTCGGCGGCGACCCGTTGTCGCCGGCACCGGTGCTCGCCCCGCCGGAGGTGCCGGTGGGGCAGGTGCACCCCGACGACGACCTGCCGATGCTCGCCTACGCGCCGCACCGCTGCGGCGGGCCGGTGCACCTGGTCAACGTGTGCATCAACCAGACGCACGACCCGAAGCAGCGCCTGTTCAACCGCGACCGCAAGAGCCTGCCGCTGGTGGTCGGCCCGCAGGCCTGGATGCAGGCCGGCGGCGCGCCCTGGGCGCAAGCGCGCGGCGACGGCGCGCTGACGCTGGGCGCCTGGGCCGCCATCTCCGGCGCCGCCTTCGCGCCCGGGCTGGGCCGGCTCACGCGGCGCGGGCTGGCGGCACTGTCGATGTTCGCGGGCCTGCGCCTGGGCTACTGGTGGAACAGCGTGGCCGCCGGCGTGGCGCAGCTCGGGGCCGGGCGCCGCCGGCGCTTCGGGCCGCTGCGCAAGACGCGCTTCCTGCTGCTGGAGTGCTTCGGCGCCTTCCCCGGCAGCGCCTCGCCCGAGTGGTACCTGAGCGACGGCGGCCACTTCGAGAACACCGGCGCCTACGCGCTGCTGCAGCAGGAGGCGCAGCTCATCGTCATCGCCGACTGCGGCGCCGACCCGGAGTACCGCTTCTGCGACGTGGAGAACCTGATCCGGCGCGCCCGCATCGACCTGCATGCCGACATCTGCTTCCTCAAGCCGTGCACCGGCGCGGGGCCGGGCATCGACGGCGTCTTCGGCTCGCTGGGCGACCTGACCTCGCAGAACAGCCAGGCCTGCCTGGCGCTGGCGGAAGTCACCTACGCCAGCGGCCGCAAGGGCCGGGTGGTGCTGGTCAAGCCGAACATGTCGGCGGCGCTGCCGGTGGACCTGGTCAACTTCAAGGCGGCCAACCCGCTCTTTCCGCAGCAGCCGACCACCGACCAGTTCTTCGACGAGGCGCAGTGGGAGAGCTACTTCCGCCTCGGCGCCGAGATCGGCCGCCGGCTCGACGGCGTGACGCTGGCGCGCCTGGCGCAGGGCATCGAGGGGCTGTTCATGCTGGACGACGGCCAGGCCACGACGCCCGGCGCGCCGCCGGTGGAGGCCAGGCCGGCCGCCGCCGGCGACGCCTCGGCGGCGGGCATGGCGGCCGCGGTGGCCACGCGGCTGCAGGCGCGGGTGCTGCGCGCCGGCGCGGTCACCGCCTCGCTCGGGCTGGGCACGGCCGCGACGCTGGGCGTGGCGGCCTGGCAGGGCATCGAGGCCTGGCGCACGCAGAACGCGCAGAAGCAGCAGGAGCAGAGCCTGGCCTTCAAGGACCTGACGGAGCGCTGGTCGCGCCTGAGCGTGGACGCGCCGCCCGGCGAGGCGCCGGCCTCGCTGGCGGCCGAGCTGCTGCGCACCGGCGACCTGCTGTGCCGCCAGGGCGGCGAGAACTTCATGGCGAACTTCCGCCTCTCGGTGCGCATCGTGGACGATGCCCGCGCCGCCTGCCGCGAGGCGCTGGACCGGGCCGGGGCCGGGAATGCGGCCTCCGGCCTGAGCAGCAGCCCGGCCTGTGCGCGCCTGCTCGACCCCGGCAGCGGCATCGACTGCCTGCAGGCCGCGCAGCCGGCCGCCTGCGCGCCGCGCTACTGGGCCCGCGACTACTCCGGCGCCACGCCGCCGCAGGCCAACTGCAGCGGCTTCGCCTCCGGTGCCAGCACGCTGGCCGGCGCGCTGTGGAAGCGCCTGCGGGCGCCCTTCGAGGTGCGCTTCCGCGACGCGAGCATCGTCGGTGCCGCGCCGCCCGCGGAGGGCGCAGGGCAGGGCGATGCCGCCGCGCCGGCCGCTCCCCTGCCCGCGCCCCCGGCCGTGGCGATGCGGCCGGCGGCAGCGCCGGCGGGCGCGCCGGACGCCTGGGCGCCGCCCCCGGCCGCGCCGGTGCCCGCGCCTGCGCCGGTACCGCCGGACGCCTGCCGGGACCGCCGGGTGTACATCCAGATCCATGGCCCGGCGCAGCAGGCGCAGGCGGCGGCCCTGCGCCGGCCGTGGCGCCAGCTCGGGGCCATCGTGCCGCCGGTCGAGGACGTGCTGGCCAGCGCCCGTGCCGCCGGCCGCGCGCCGCCGACGGGCTACGCGCAGCCGACCATCCTCTACCACGACGCAGCCTCGCTGCCCTGCGCGCGACTGATGGCGCAGCGCCTGCCCAGCCCGGTCGGCGGCGCCTGGCAACTGCGGCCCCTGCCCGCGAAACTCGTCCCGACCCCAGGCACGCTGGAAGTCTGGCTCCCCCGGCCCGACGCCGCGGCCAGCCGCTGAGCGGCCCTGGGCCTGCCCGTCCACGTCCGTGGACAGGGGATACTTCGACATTGAGAATTATTCGCAAATAATAGGCGCCAGTTCACCGGATGCCCCGGCACGCCCCTCGGGCGCTGCCGCGCAGGCCGCCGTTTCACACGTTTCGAAGGATCCGCCGCATGAAGCCGTTGGCCCCGCCCTGGCCGCTTTGCCCTCCCTCGCCGCCTTGCCGTTCGCAGCGGCCACGGGCCGAAGACCGCCTCGAAGGCGCCCAGCCATGTCGATGAGCAGCCGAACCATCAAGACCTGGGCGTGGGTGCACAAGTGGAGCAGCCTCGTGTGCACGGTGTTCATGCTGCTGCTGTGCCTCACCGGCCTGCCGCTGATCTTCCACCACGAGATCGGGCACCTGCTGGGCACCGAGGTCGAGTCGGCGAAGATGTCTGCCGGCACGCCCCACGCCAGCCTGGACAAGGTGCTCGAGGTGGCGCGCGCCAAGTACCCGGACCGCGTGGTTCAGTTCGCCTCCAAGTCCGAGGACGACGAGAACCTGTGGTTCGTCACGCTCACGCCCACGCCGGCGCCCACCGACGACTTCCGTTCCGTGGCGGTCGATGCGCGCACCGCCGAGGCGCTGCCCACGCCGCGCTTCGACGAGGGCTTCATGTGGGTCATGTTCAAGCTGCACGTGGACCTGTTCGCCGGCCTGCCGGGCAAGCTCTTCCTCGGGCTGATGGGCCTGCTGCTGCTGGTGGCCGTCGTCAGCGGCGTGGTGCTGTACTCGCCCTTCATGCGCAAGCTGGACTTCGGCACCGTGCGCCGCGACAAGCGCACCCGCCTGAAGTGGCTGGACCTGCACAACCTGCTGGGCATCGTCACGCTGGTGTGGCTGTTCGTGGTGGGGGCCACCGGCATGATCAACACCTGGGCCGACCTGCTCATCAAGTACTGGCAGTACGACCAGCTCAGCACCCTGCTGGCGCCCTACAAGGACCAGCCGACGGTGCCGGTGGCCGAGCGCGCCTCGGTGCAGCGCTCGATGGAGGTGGCGCAGGCGCAGGCGCCGCACACCAAGCTGGCCTTCATCGCCTTCCCCGGCACGGCCTTCTCCAGCCCGCACCACCACACCTTCTTCCTCAAGGGCAACGAGCCCTTCACCTCGCGCCTGCTGCAGCCGGTGCTGGTGGACGCGAAGACGGCCGAGGTCACGGCCACGCCGCACCTGCCCTGGTACCTGACGGCGCTGCTGGTCTCGCAGCCGCTGCACTTCGGCGACTACGGCGGCATGCCGATGCAGATCATCTGGGCGCTGCTGGACATCGCCACCATCATCGTGCTGGGCAGCGGCCTGTACCTGTGGCTGAAGAAGGGCAACCCGGTGCACGAGCACAAGCCGCGCGCCGGACCCGAGGCGCCGCCGGCCGCGGCCACCGGGCCGGTGCACGGCCAGGGCCCGACGCCGCAGCCCGTCACGGCGAGCAGCGCCGCCCGGCTGGAGGGGGCCCCATGAGCGCCGCCCGGCCGCCCGAAGGCGCTCGCACCGGAGCCCGCCAGGGCGAAGGTATTTCAATGAGCGCCGCCCGGCCGCCCGAAGGCGCTCGCACCGCAGCCCGCCAGGGCGAAGGTATTTCAATGAGCGCCACTCGGCCGCTCCGAAGCCGCTCGCACCCGCAGTGCGAAGCACGGAGGGTCGTCCAGTGAGCGCGCCGGCGACCCGAAGCGGCTTCTGGCCGATGTGGGGCTGGCCCATCGTGCTGGGCGTGCTCACTGCCGTCGGCCTCGTGTCGGCCCTGTTCAGCGACGGGGGCTTCGGCGACTTCGTGGCCTGGGTGGCACTGGGCATCCCGGTGGCCGTGTGCCTCTGGTTCGGGTGGATGCGCCGCCGCCGGACCTGAGCGCTCCCTGCGCGCCGCCGGGCGCCCGGCTTCCACCGCGGCCGGGCAGACCCTGTGCGCCGGCCGGCGCCGGGCATGACAACATGCGCGCCCATGACCTTGCTGTTCCCGAGGCGGCCCATCGCATGGCCGCTGCTCCTGATGCCCGGCCTGGCGCTGGCGCAGGCCGTTCCCGATGCGCGCCCCGCGCAATTGCCTGAAGTCACCGTCAGCACGCCGCGCGGCGAGGTGGTGCCCTTCGAGGCGCCGGGCTCGGTCGACCGGGTGGAGGGCGCGGACATCCGCGAAGGCCGCCTGCAGGCGCAGCTGAGCGAAGGCCTGGCGGGCGTACCCGGCCTGCAGCTGCAGAACCGCTACAACTTCGCGCAGGACCTGCAGCTGTCCATCCGCGGCTTCGGTGCGCGCTCCACCTTCGGCGTGCGCGGCGTGCGCCTGTACGTGGACGGCATCCCCGCCACGCTGCCCGACGGGCAGGGCCAGACCTCCAACATCGACATCGCCTCGCTCGACCGCATCGAGGTCCTGCGCGGGCCCTTCTCGGCGCTGTACGGCAACTCCTCCGGCGGCGTGGTGCAGGCCTTCACCGCGCGCGGCGAGGGGCCGCCGCGGCTGGCCTACTCGGCCGCCGGCGGCAGCTTCGGCACCTGGCGCCAGGGCCTGCAGGCCAGCGGCTCGCAGGGCCGGGTCGACTACCTCTTCAGCGCCAGCCGCTTCCACACCGACGGCTGGCGCGAGCACAGCGCCGCCACGCGCGACCTCGCCAACGGCAAGCTGGGCATCGCCCTGGACAACGGCGACCGCCTGACGCTGGTGTTCAACCGCGTGCGCATCGACGCGCAGGACCCGCTGGGGCTGACGGCCCAGCAGTTCGCCACCGCACCGCGCGCCGCGCCGCTGGCCACGCAGTACGACACCCGCAAGAGCGTGCTGCAGAGCCAGGCCGGCCTCTTGTGGGAGCATCGCCTCGACGAGCGCCAGCAGCTGCGCGTGATGCTCTACGGCGGCCAGCGCGACACGGTGCAGTTCCAGTCCATCCCGCCTTCGGCGCAGCAGAACCCGCTGCACGCCGGCGGCGTGATCGACCTGCACCGCAACTACAGCGGGCTGGACCTGCGCTGGCAGGGCCGCTTCGACCTGGCCGGGCGCCCCTTCGAGCTGGTGGCGGGCCTGGGCTACGACAGCCTGGGCGAGCGCCGCAGCGGCTACGAGAACTACCTCGGTCCGGCCGCTGCACCGGTGCTCGGGGTGCGCGGGCGGCTGCGGCGCTTCGAGCACAACAGCGTGGCCAGCCTCGACCCCTACACGCAGGCCACCTGGCGCCTGGCCGAGCAGTGGACGCTGGAGGCCGGCGTACGCCGCAGCCGGGTGCGCTTCGACTCGCGCGACCTGTACGTGCTCGGCCGCAACGGCGACGACAGCGGCCGGGCGCGCTACGCCCGCACCCTGCCCGTGGCCTCGCTGCGCTGGCAGCCCGCGCGCGACCTGGCGCTGTACCTGTCGGCCGGGCGCGGCTTCGAGACGCCCACGCTCAACGAACTCTCGTACCGGCCCGACGGCACGGGTGGCCTGAACTTCGCGCTGCGCCCCTCGGTCAACGACAGCGTGGAGCTGGGCGCCAAGGCGCGCATCGCGGGCGGCCTGCTGACGGCGGCCTTGTTCGACACCCGCACCCGCGACGAGATCGTCACGGCCACCAACACGGGTGGCCGCGCCACCTTCCAGAATGCGGGCCGCACGCAGCGCAAGGGCTTCGAGCTGGGCTGGCAGCACGAGACCGCGGACCACTGGCGCACCCAGCTGGCGCTGACCTGGCTCGATGCGCGCTACCGCGACGCCTTCTGCTCGCCCACGCCCTGTGCCGGCGGCAACCTCGTGGCGGCCGGCAACCGTATCCCGGGCATCGCGCGGCAGTCGCTGTATGCCAGCGTCGGCTGGGTGCCGCCGCAGGGCTGGCGCGCGGGGGCGGAGCTGCGCGCGCTGGGCCGCATCCAGGCCGACGACCGCAACACCGCCAGCGCGCCGGGCTATGCGGTGGCCTCGCTGTACGCGGGCTACGTGCAGCAGTGGGCCCACTGGGAGTTCAACGCCTTCGCGCGCGTGGACAACCTGTTCGACCGGCGCTACGCCGGCTCGGTCATCGTCAACGAGGGCAATGCGCGCTACTTCGAGCCGGCGCCCGGGCGCAGCTGGACGCTCGGGCTCGGCGGCGCCTACCGGTTCTGAGCCGTGTGCCGCGCGGGTGCCGTCAGTCCTTGACGCACTCGAACAGCACCTGCGTGTTGCCCGGCGCGATGCCGAGCATGCGCGGACGGCCGCCGCGCTCGGCGCAGTAGGCGCCGGTCTCGGTGGCGTTGGGCGTGCGCAGCTTGCCGTCCGGCATGGGCACCACTTGGTAGGCCGTTCCGCACGCTGCCAGGGCGAGGGAGGCGGCGAGGAGGCAGGGGATCAGGAACCGAGTCATGGCCGCGATTGTGCGGGATCGCCGGCGCTGCGCGGAACGAAAAAAAGAAGGCCCGCGGCCACCGAACGCGGGCGCGGGCCCTGATGCGGGAAAAACGAGCCTTACAGGCCCGCGGCCGCACGCAGCGCGGCCGCCTTGTCGGTTCTTTCCCAGCTGAACTCGGGCTCCTCGCGGCCGAAGTGGCCGTAGGCGGCGGTCTTCTGGTAGATCGGGCGCAGCAGGTCCAGCATCTGGATGATGCCCTTGGGGCGCAGGTCGAAATGCTCGCGCACCAGCTCGGCGATCTTCTCGTCCGAAACGACGCCCGTGCCTTCGGTGTAGACGGTGATGTTCATCGGGTGCGCCACGCCGATGGCGTAGGCCACCTGGATCTGGCACTGGCGCGCCAGGCCCGCGGCGACGACGTTCTTGGCCACGTAGCGCGCGGCGTAGGCGGCCGAGCGGTCGACCTTGGTCGGGTCCTTGCCGCTGAAGGCGCCGCCGCCGTGCGGGCAGGCGCCGCCGTAGGTGTCGACGATGATCTTGCGCCCGGTCAGGCCGCAGTCGCCCTGCGGGCCGCCGATGACGAAGCGGCCGGTCGGGTTGATCAGGTACTTGGTGTCCTTGAGCCACTCCTTGGGCAGCACCGGCTTGATGATCTCCTCGATCACCGCCTCGACGAAGCTGGGCTTCATCTTCGTGGCCGTCTCGCTCTGGTCGGGGCTGTGCTGGGTCGACAGCACCACGGTGTCGATGCTGTGCGGCTTGCCGTCGACGTAGCGCATCGTCACCTGGCTCTTCGCATCGGGGCGCAGGAAGGGCAGGCGGCCGTCCTTGCGCAGCTGCGACTGGCGCTCCACCAGGCGGTGCGCGTAGTGGATCGGCGCGGGCATCAGCTCGGGCGTCTCGTCGCAGGCGTAGCCGAACATCAGGCCCTGGTCGCCGGCGCCGGTGTTCAGGTGGTCGTCCGAGGCATGGTCCACGCCTTGGGCGATGTCGTTGGACTGCTTGTCGTAGCAGACCATCACCGCGCAGCCACGATAGTCGATGCCGTAGTCGGTGTTGTCGTAGCCGATGCGCTTGATGGTGTCGCGCGCGACCTGGATGTAGTCGACGTGCGCGTTGGTGGTGATCTCGCCGGCCAGCACCACCAGGCCGGTGTTGGTCAGCGTCTCGGCGGCCACGCGGCTGCGCGGGTCCTGCTCGAAGATCGCATCGAGGATCGCGTCCGAGATCTGGTCCGCCACCTTGTCGGGGTGGCCTTCGGAAACCGATTCGGAGGTGAAGAGAAAATCGTTCGCCATGAAGAGAAAACTCCGTCGAAGTGTTGCCTGGTGCGTTGCCAGTCCGGGGGAGTCTTGGCGAACGCTTTAGCAGTTGGGTTTAACGTCGCCCTGCAAGTAGTCCTGTAACTCGGCGACAATTTGCATTCTATTCCTGCCGCGCCGGCCCTGCCGGCGTGCGCCCCTCCCTCCATCCCCGCCGCTCTCAACGCTGCCTGATGACCGCGCTGTTCCGTCTGCTTGCCCGCGTGCCCCTGCCCGTGATGCATGCCCTGGGCGCGGCGCTCGGCTGGCTGGTGTGGTGGGCGGCGCCCGGCTACCGCCGGCGCTTCCGCGCCAACGCCGAGGCGGCGGGCCTGGCACCCGCCCAGTACCGGCCGGCCATCGCGGCCGCCGGCTGCATGGCGGCCGAGCTGCCCTGGCTGTGGGCGCGCCCGGCCGGCGAGAGCGTGCTGCCGCGCATCCTGCAATGGGCAGGCGCGGAGGAACTCGACGCCACGCTGGCCGCGCGCAAGGGCGCCATCGTCATCTCGCCGCACCTGGGCTGCTGGGAACTGCTGGGCCAGGCGCTGGGCGAGCGCTTCCTGGCCGCGCACGGGCCCATCACGGCGCTGTTCCGGCCGCCGCGCAAGAAATGGATGGCGCAGCTGATGGAGGGCTCGCGCGACCGGCCCGGCCTGCAGGTGCTGCCCACCGACGTGAGCGGCGTGCGCGGGCTGATGCGCGCGCTCAAGCAGGGCGGCTACACCGGCATCCTGCCCGACCAGGTGCCGCCGCTGGGGCAGGGCGTGTGGGCGCCCTTCCTCGGCCGGCCGGCCTACACCATGACCCTGCTGCCGCGCCTGGCGCAGACCACCGGCGCGCGCGTGTTCCTCGGCGTGTGCGAGCGGCTGCCGCGCGGCCGCGGCTACGTGGTGCGCCTGGCGCCGCTGGACCATACGGCACTGAGCGATCCGAAAGCCTCGCCGGAGGCCGCCGCCACCGCCATGAACGAGGGCATCGAGCGCCTCATCCGCGCGCTGCCGGGCCAGTACGTGTGGGACTACGCGCGCTACAAGCAGCCGAAGGAAGAGCGCGAGGTGGCGAAGTGAGCGCAGCACCGGGCCGCCCCAAGCAAGCTCGCGCCCCCGTGGGGGGCAGCGAGGACACGATGTGCCGAGCGGGGGGGGCGATATGAGCCTGTCGGCGCGCCTGGGCATCGGCTTCATGAAGGGGCTGGCGCACGTGCCCCTGCCGGTCGTCCGCGGCTTCGGCGCGGCGCTGGGCCTGCTGCTGCACGAGCTGGCGCGCCCGCGCCGCCGCGTGGTGGATGCCAACCTGGCGCTGTGCTTCCCCGGCAAGCCGGAGGCCGAGCGGCGCCGCATCGCGCGCCGCACCTTCGTCTACGTGGCGCAGGCCTGGCTGGACCGCAGCTGGCTGTGGCACGGCCGGCCGGCGCTGATCGAGCGGCGCATCCGCATCACCGGCGCCGTCGCCGAGATCGACGAGGGCGACGAGCCCACCATCCTCTTCGCACCGCACTTCTACGGCCTGGATGCCGCGGCCACCGCGCTGACCAAGCACAACCCCAAGCCCTCGACCACCATCTACACCACGCAGCGCGACCCGATGCTCGACGAGTGGACGCGCCAGGGCCGCACGCGCTTCGGCAACGTGACGGTGCTGCACCGCGTCGACGGCGTGAAGGAGATCGTCGGCGGCCTGCGCAAGGGCGGCGTGCTGTACCTGCTGCCCGACATGGACTTCGGCCCCTCGCAGTCGGTGTTCGTGCCCTTCTACGGCGTGCCGGCGGCCACCGTGCCCTCGCTGTCGCGCTTCGCGCGGCTGGGGCGGGCCAAGGTGGTGCCGGTGATCGCGAAGATCGTGCCCGGCGGCTACGAGATCGAGGTGCTGCCGGCCTGGCGCGACTTCCCGACGCAGGACGCGGTGGCCGACACGGCGCTGATGAACCGCCGGCTGGAAGGCTACATCGACGCCATGCCCGAGCAGTACTACTGGGTGCACCGGCGCTTCAAGACGCGCCCCGAAGGCGCGCCGAAGATCTACTGAGTCTTCTGCTGGAAGGCCGCGATCCGTTCGGCCACCCCCTCGGGCTGCTCGTGGATCACCCAGTGCGTGGCGCCGGGGATCTTCTGCACTTCAAGCTTCGGCACCCAGTGCTCCAGCCCGTCGAGCAGGCCGGGCAGCAGCGCCGCGTCGTCCAGCGCCCACAGCACCAGCGTCGACACCTCGACGCGCAGCCGCTCGTCGGGCAGGGTGGGGATGTCGTCGGCCGTCGTCTTTCCCGGCACGGGCGGCTTCATCGGCGTGACGCGGTAGAGGTTGCAGGCGCCGGTGAGGCCCTGGTTCCAGACGTCGCGGTACTGCTGCTTCACCGCTTCGGTGAGCCAGCCGAAGCCGTCCGGGCCGGCCTTCATCATGGTGAACATGGCGAACAGGCGCGCATGGTCGTTCTCGGCCAGCACCGCTTCGGAGCCCGGCGCGGCCAGCCAGTTCATGTAGGCGCTGGCCTTCTGCTGGGCCGGGTTGGTCTTCAGTTCGCGGATGAAGGTGCCGGAGTGCGGCGAGTTGATGATGACCAGCCGCCCGAGCTGCTGCGGCAGGGCGTTGGCGAAGCCCCAGCCGAAGGCGCCGCCCCAGTCGTGGGCGACCAGGGTGTCGATGCGGCCGTCGGGGCGCTCGGATGTCGCCAGCGCCGCCACGTCCTGCAGCAGCAGCTGCGGCCGGTAGGCCTCGACTTCCTTCGGCGAGGAGGAGCGCTCGAAGCCGCGCAGGTTGGGGGCGACGCAGCGATAGCCGCCGTGCGCCGGGTCGGCGAACCATTCGAGCAGCGGGTCCCAGATGAAGGCGGCCTCCGGAAAGCCGTGCAGGAACACCATCAGCGGTCGGCCCGCCTCGCCGGCGGCGCGGCAGCTGAGGGTGATGCCGTGGGGCAGGGCGCGTTCGAAGGTCTCGATCGTCATGGTGTCCGTCTCCTGGTTGCCGTTCTTTCTTCCGCCGTCAGCCCTCGGCGTGGGTCCAGCGCCAGAGCGTCTCGGCCGCTTCTTCCACGCCCTGGCGCTTGAGGGCCGAGAACAGTCTGACCTCGCCGCCGCCGGCTTGCAGTCGCGCAATGGACAGCGCCTTGGCGGCCTCCGAGCGCGTGAGCTTGTCGGCCTTGGTCAGCAGCACGAGGAAGTTCAGGCCCTCCTCGACGCGCGGGCGGATCACCTCCAGCAGCACCTCGTCCAGCTCGGTCAGGCCCAGGCGCGGGTCGACCATCAGCACCACGCCGGACAGTGCCTCGCGCGTCACCAGGTAGTTGCCCATCACGCGCTGCCAGCGCAGCTTGGCCTCGCGCGGCACGGCGGCATAGCCGTAGCCGGGCAGGTCGGCCAGCACCGCGTCGTCGACCTGGCCCTTGCCCACGCCGAACAGGTTGATGTGCTGCGTGCGCCCCGGTGTCTTGGAGGCGAAGGCCAGGCGCTTCTGCTGCGTCAGCGTGTTGATGGCGGTGGACTTGCCGGCGTTGGAGCGCCCGACGAAGGCGATCTCGGGCAGGCCCAGCGGCGGCAGGTGTTCCAGTTGCGGCGCGCTGGAGAGGAAGTGCGCGGTGTGCAGCCAGCCGAGCGCCTGGCGGCGGCGTTCCGCCGTGCCCGGGGCGCCGGCGGCCGGGGTGCCCGGCGAGGCCGCGGCGGAGGAGGCAGCGGCCGTGGCCGCATCGGCACGGGCCGGAGAGGGCGGCTGGGTCATGGTGCTGGGGTTGGCATGGCCCTTGCCGGGCCCGCGGGGCAGATGGAACGCCATTGTAGAATCGTGAGGTTTTGCGCTAACAAACCCGCCCCCGATATGAAGTTGTTCGCCCCTGTTCTGCTTGCGGCCTTGCTGTGCGCCACCGGTGCCGGCACCGCCCTCGCGGCCGAAGGGCCCGCGGCTGCTCCGGCTGCCGCGGCCAAGCCGGCCAAGCCCGATCCCGCCAAGGGCGACACCCTCTTCAACACCGCGCCGCCCAACGGCGTGTCGTGCGCCTCGTGCCACAACGCCGACGGCAACTCGGCCATCGCGGCCAACCCGAAGCTGGCGCAGCAGCACCCCGAGTACATCCTCAAGCAGTTGCAGGACTTCAAGGCCGGCAAGCGCAAGAACGCCGTCATGCAGCCCATGGTGGCGCCGCTGAGCGAGCAGGACATGCGCGACATCGCCTGGTTCGTCGGCAGCAAGAAGATCAAGCCCGGCTTCGCCAAGGAGAAGGAGCTCGTCACGCTGGGCGAGCGCATCTTCCGCGGCGGCATCCCCGACCGCCAGGTGCCGGCCTGCGCCGGCTGCCACAGCCCCAACGGTGCCGGCATCCCCGCCCAGTACCCGCGCCTGGGCGGCCAGCATGCCGACTACACCGACGCCCAGCTCAAGGCCTTCCGCGACGGCGTGCGCGGCAACAGCCCGCAGATGCACGGCGTGGCCGCCAAGATGAACGACCGCGAGGTCAAGGCGGTCGCCGACTACATCGCCGGCCTGCGCTGATTTGACGCGCGTCAAGCCGCGTCCGAGAACCAACCGCCGACAATAAAACCCAACAGGGCGGGCCGATCCGAAGGATCGCCCGCTCTTTTTGCTTTCATGAGCGTCTCCACCCACGGCCTTCGCCTTCGCACCGGCTCGCATGCGCTGCGCGCCGGGGTGGAGCTGCTGTCGTCGATGCGCTTCGCCATCACGCTGCTGACGGTGATCTGCATCGCCTCCGTGATCGGCACGGTGCTCAAGCAGAACGAGCCGCTCTCCAACTACATCAACCAGTTCGGCCCGTTCTGGGCGCAGGTGTTCCTGGCGGCGCGGCTGGACGCGGTCTACAGCGCCTGGTGGTTCCTGCTGATCCTGGCCTTCCTGGTGGTCAGCACCTCGCTGTGCATCGCGCGCAACACGCCGCGCATCCTGGTCGACCTGCGCAGCTTCAAGGAGAACATCCGCGTGCAGGGCCTGAAAGCCTTCGGCCTGCGCGCGCAGGCGGCGCTGGACGAAGCCCCCGAGGCGGCGGCCCGGCGCATCGGACAGCTACTGGCCGGCGGCGGATGGAAGGTGAAGCTGCAGCGCCGCGAAGGCGGGGCGGAGGACGGCTGGATGGTCGCCGCCCGCGCCGGCGGCGCCAACAAGTGGGGCTACATCGCGGCGCACGGTGCGATCGTGCTGATCTGCCTGGGCGGCCTGCTCGACGGCGACCTGATCGTGCGCGCCCAGACCTGGTTCAACGGCAAGAGCATCTACAACGGCGGCGGCCTCATCGCCGACGTGCCGGCGCAGCACCGGCTCTCGCCTTCCAATCCCACCTTCCGCGGCAACATCCTGGTGCCCGAGGGCGCGCAGTCCTCGGTGGCCATCCTCAACCAGGGCAGCGGCGTGCTGCTGCAGGAGCTGCCCTTCGCCATCGAGCTGAAGAAGTTCATCGTCGACTACTACTCGACCGGCATGCCCAAGCTCTTCGCCAGCGAGGTGGTGCTGCACGACCGCGCCACCGGCGAGACGAAAGACGCCCGCATCGAGGTCAACCACCCGGCCAGCTGGAAGGGCGTGCAGATCTACCAGTCCAGCTTCGACGACGGCGGCTCGCGGGTGAAGCTGCGGGCGCTGCCGATGACCGCGGGCGGCAAGCGCTTCGACCTCGAGGGCACCATCGGCAGCAGCACCTCGCTGAGCGACGGCAAGGACCAGCTCACGCTGGAGTACACGGCGCTGCGGGTGATCAACGTCGAGAACCTGGCCGGCACGCAGGGCAGCGGCGCCGACGTGCGCAAGGTGGACCTGCAGTCGCACCTGGGCTCCGCGGCGACGGCCGGCAAGTCCAAGGACCTGCGCAACGTCGGCCCCAGCATCGGCTACAAGCTGCGCGACGCCTCGGGCCAGGCGCGCGAGTACCAGAACTACATGGTGCCCGTGGTCATGGAGGAGGACGGCCCGCCGGTCTTCCTGCTGGGCGTGCGGGAGCAGCCCGACCAGCCCTTCCGCTACCTGCGCGTGCCGGCCGACGACCAGGGCGCCATGGACGGCTACCTGCACCTGCGCGACGCGCTGGCCGACGAGGACCTGCGCCAGCGCGCGGTGGACCGCTACGTGGCCCGCGTGCTCGACCCGGCACGCAAGGAGCAGGTGGAACAGCTGCGCGCCTCGGCGGGCCGGGCGCTGGGCCTGTTCGCCGGGGCGGAGCGCCTGAAGCCGGCCGCCGACGGCACCGCGCAGCGCAGCGCGGGCGGCTGGCAGGCCATCGCCGAGTTCATCGATCTGCAGGTGCCGCAGGACGAGCGCGAGCGCGCCGGCCAGGTGCTGGTGCGCGTGGTCAACGAGGTGCTGTTCGAGCTGCTCAACCTCAGCCGCGAGCGCGCCGGCCAGGCGCCGCTGCCCATGGACGACAAGAGCCAGGCCTGGCTCACTCAGGCGGTGCTGGCGCTGTCGGACGCCCACTTCTACCCGGCCCCGGTGGTGCTGATGCTGACCGACTTCACCCAGGTGCAGGCCAGCGTGTTCCAGGTGGCCCGGGCGCCCGGCCGCAACGTGGTCTACCTGGGCTGCGCATTGCTCATCGTCGGCATTTTTGCCATGCTCTATGTGCGCGAGCGGCGCCTGTGGGTCTGGCTCGCGCCGGCGGCCGGGGCGGGCAGCAGCGCGGTGATGGCGCTGTCGAGCAACCGCCGCAACCTGGACAGCGACCGGGAATTCGCCCACCTGCGCAGTCGGCTGCTGGGCGACGCGCCGGCCGCGCCCGCGCAGCCCACGAAGGACAGCCCATGAACACCACCACCCTCACGCTCCACGACAGCTGGTATGCCCGCCGCAACCCCTTCGACTGGGTGTTCGCGGCCATCGTGGTGGCGGGCGGGCTGTTCGCCTTCTCGCGCTACCAGCCGTCGATGGACGTGTACGAGAAGGTCATCCTGCTGGCGGCCATCCCGGCGCTGATCTGGCTGGGCTGGTTCTGGCGGCCGCTGCGGGCGCTGGCGCTGGTGGTGGGCGCCGCTTCGCTGCTGGCCATCGCCTCCTACCAGGGCGACCTGGCGCGCGCGGAGCAGGTGTTCTGGCTCAAGTACTTCCTCTCCAGCCAGTCGGCCATCCTCTGGATGAGCGTGCTGTTCTTCATGAGCACGCTGTTCTACTGGCTGGGCTTCTTCGGCGGCGCCCAGGCCGAGGCCATGGAGCGCATCGGCTCGCGCATCGCCTGGGCGGCCGTGACGATGGCGCTCATCGGCACCATGGTGCGGTGGTACGAGAGCCACCAGATCGGCCCCGACATCGGCCACATCCCGGTGAGCAACCTCTACGAGGTGTTCGTCCTGTTCTGCTGGCTGACCACGGCCTTCTACCTCTACTTCGAGGAGCGCTACGCCACCCGGGCGCTGGGCGCCTTCGTGATGCTGGTGGTCAGCGCGGCGGTGGGTTTCCTGCTCTGGTACACGCTGGTGCGCGGGGCGCACGAGATCCAGCCGCTGGTGCCGGCCCTGCAGAGCTGGTGGATGAAGCTGCACGTGCCGGCCAACTTCATCGGCTACGGCACCTTCTCGCTGGCCGCCATGGTGGCCTTCGCCTACCTGATCAAGCAGCAGGCGGCCGAGACGCGCTGGTGGCGCCTGGCGCCCATCTGGCTGCTGGGCGTGGCGCTGTGCTTCGTGCCGATCGCCTTCCGCCAGCGCGGCGTGGCCGAGGCGGGCGGCAGCTACTGGGTCGGCTATGCGGCCATTTCGGCGCTGATCGCGGCGGGCATCCTGTTCGGCCGCAAGCGCATCGCGGCGCGGCTGCCGGCCTTCGAGGTGCTGGACGACGTGATGTACAAGTCCATCGCGGTGGGCTTCGCCTTCTTCACCATCGCCACGGTGCTGGGCGCGCTGTGGGCAGCCGACGCCTGGGGCGGCTACTGGAGCTGGGACCCGAAGGAAACCTGGGCCCTGATCGTCTGGCTGAACTACGCGGCCTGGCTGCACATGCGGCTGGTCAAGGGCCTGCGCGGCAGCCTCGCGTCCTGGTGGGCGCTGGTCGGGCTGGCGGTCACGACCTTCGCCTTCCTGGGCGTGAACATGTTCCTGTCGGGCCTGCACAGCTACGGTACGCTGTAACCGGGAACGGGGCGGCGCCGAACTAACTGGCGTCACCCGTTGTCTGTTGGTTTCCGGCGCCGCCGGCTGCGGTGCCCGAAAGGTTGTGCATGCTGATCCGTTCCCGCGATCCCGGTCTCGTTCATCCCCGCGCCAGCGAGATCACGCCGCGCGCCGTCTACGAGGGCCGCCGCGACCTGCTGCGGCGGCTGGCCGGCGGCGCGGCCGGGGCGGCGCTCGCCTCCTGGACCGGCCGCGAGGCGCTGGCGCAGGCGGTCGAGACGCCCGGCAAGCTGGCGCCGCTCAAGGGTGTGAAGTCCACCGTCGCCGGCGCGCAGACGATGGAGAAGCCGACCGACTACAAGGACGCCAGCACCTACAACAACTTCTACGAATTCGGCGTCGACAAGTCGGACCCGGCGAAGAACGCCCACACGCTGAAGACCCGGCCCTGGACGGTGGAGGTCGAAGGCCTGGTGAAGAAGCCGGGCAAGTACGGCATCGACGACCTGCTCAAGCTCGCCGCCCAGGAAGAGCGCGTCTACCGCCTGCGCTGCGTGGAGGGCTGGTCGATGGTGATCCCGTGGGTGGGCTATTCGCTCTCCGAACTGATCAAACGGGCGGAGCCGCTGGGCAGCGCGAAGTACGTCGAGTTCGTCACCCTGGCCGACCCGAAGACCATGCCCTACGTGGGCTCGCGCATCCTCGACTGGCCCTACACCGAGGGCCTGCGCCTGGACGAGGCGATGCACCCGCTGACGCTGCTGGCCTTCGGCATGTACGGCGAGGTGCTGCCCAACCAGAACGGCGCGCCGGTGCGCATCGTGGTGCCGTGGAAGTACGGCTTCAAGTCGGCCAAGTCGATCGTGAAGATCCGCTTCGTCGAGAAGGAGCCCGGCACCGCCTGGAACAAGGCGGCGGCCAACGAGTACGGCTTCTATTCCAACGTGAATCCCGACGTGGACCACCCGCGCTGGAGCCAGGCCACCGAGCGGCGCATCGGCGAGCCCGGCGGCCTGTTCGCCAAGCGGCGCAAGACGCTGCTGTTCAACGGCTACGAGCCGCAGGTCGGCCAGCTCTATGCCGGCATGGACCTCAAGAAGTTCTACTGAGCCGGCCGGGCCTTTCGCGATGAGACGGCTTCTGCTGCATCCCGCCGCCAAGCCGCTGGTCTTCGCGGCCTGCCTGCTGCCTTTCGCCTGGCTGGCTTACGGCGCCTTCGCCGATGCGCTGGGCGCCAACCCGGCCGAGTACCTGGTCCGCGCCACCGGCGACTGGACGCTGCGCTTCCTGTGCATCGTGCTCGCCGTCACGCCGCTGCGCGTGATCGGCCGCACGCCGCAGCTGGCGCGCTTTCGCCGGATGCTCGGCCTGTTCGCGTACTTCTATGTGGTGCTGCACCTGCTGTCCTATGCCTGGTTCGACATGGGCTTCGAGGTGGGCGAGATCGCGCGCGACATCGGCAAGCGGCCCTTCATCCTCGTCGGCTTCACGGCCTTCGTGCTGCTGACGCCGCTGGCGGCCACCTCCTTCAACCGTGCCATCCGGGCGCTGGGCGCGCGGCGCTGGCAGTTGCTGCACCGGCTGGCCTACCCGATCGCCGGCCTGGGGCTGCTGCACTTCTTCTGGATGCGCGCGGGCAAGAACAACTTCGGCGAGGTGGCGGTCTACGCCGCGATCCTCGCGCTGCTGCTCGGCTGGCGCGTGTGGCACTTCGCCGGATCGAAGCGGCCGCCGCCGCGCCCGCAGGACGGGCGCATGCCGCTGACGAAGCAGTCGACGCCCGGTTAGGGCAGCTCGGTGCGCAGCTGGTCCTCGATCGTCTCGCGCCGGCGCAGCAGCGTCGTGCGCTCGCCGTGGACCAGCACCTCGGCCGCGCGCGGACGGGTGTTGTAGTTGCTCGCCATGCTCATGCAGTAGGCGCCGGCCGAGAGCACCGCCAGCAGGTCGCCCTCGCGCACGGCCAGGTCGCGGTCGCGGCCGATCCAGTCGCCGCTCTCGCACACCGGGCCGACCACGTCGTAGCGCACCGCCTCGCCATCGGCGGCCTCCTGCAGCGGCACGATGCGGTGGAAGGCCTGGTACATGGCGGGGCGCGGCAGGTCGTTCATCGCCGCGTCGACGATGCAGAAGTTCTTCTCCTCGCCGGGCTTGGTGTAGAGCACCTCCGTCACGCACACGCCGGCGTTGCCGACCAGCGAGCGGCCCGGCTCGATGACGATGCGCCGGTCGCCGAAGCCGCGCGCCTCCAGCCGCGCCAGCAGCCGCTGCCACAGCGCATCGGCGGCCGGCGGGGTGTCGCCGTTGTAGTCGATGCCCAGGCCGCCGCCGAAGTCCAGGTGGTGCAGGCGGATGCCCTCGGCCTCGATGGCCTGCACCAGGTCCAGCACGCGTTCCAGCGCGTCCAGGTACGGATCGGCTTCGGTGATCTGCGAGCCGATGTGGCAGTCGATGCCCACCACCCGCAGGCCGGGCAGCGCGGCGGCGTGGCGATAGACGGACACGGCGCGGTCGTGCGCGACGCCGAATTTGTTGCCCTTCAGCCCCGTCGAGATGTAGGGGTGCGTCTTCGGATCGACGTTGGGGTTGATGCGCACGCTCACCGGGGCGCGGCGCCCGGGCTGCTCGAGCGCGACGGCGTTGAGCACGTCCAGCTCCGCCTCGCTCTCGACGTTGAAGCAGCCGATGCCGGCTTCGAGCGCCTGGCGCATCTCGGCGCGGGTCTTGCCGACGCCGGAGAAGATCACCTTGGCCGGCTCCGCCCCGGCCGCCAGCGCGCGCGCCAGTTCTCCGCCCGAGACGATGTCGAAGCCGCAGCCGGCCTGCGCGAACAGGCGCAGCACGCCCAGCGACGAGTTGGCCTTCATCGCATAGCAGACCAGCGCATCGCGGCCGGCCAGGCCGCGCTGGTAGGCGGCCAGCGCGTCGAGCATCCACTGGGCCGAGTACACGAACAGCGGCGTGCCGTGCTCGCGGGCCAGGCGCTCCAGCGCCACCTGCTCGACGCGCAGCGTGCCCGCGGCGTAGGCGATGTGCGGATGGCCGGGCAGGGCGGCGGCCCCGGTCATCGCGTGCCCTCCGACGGGGCGGGGGACGAAGGCGAGGCCGGCCGCTGCGACGGCGTGGCTTCGGTGTCCTTCGCGGCGCCGCCCTCGCGCGGCAGGGCCGGCACCAGCACCTGCGGAAGCGTGGCCCGGTTCGCCGCGGCCGGCTCGGTCGGCAGGTACAACGGCCCGCGCTGGCCGCATGCCGCCGCCGCGGCCAGCAGGCCGACCCCGCCCACGGCACGGGCAAGCCGGCTTCCTAGAATTCGCTGGAGATTCAACATCGAAAAATTGTAGGCAGTAATCAATGACCGACCTCGAATACATGGACCTGGCTGAGGCGGCGCTGGCGGCCATCGAACAGGGCTGCGACCGGATCAACGAGTCGACCGACGCCGACATCGACAACCAGCGCGTGGGCGGCATGGTGACGCTCACCTTCGCCAACCGCAGCCAGCTGGTGATCAACCTGCAACCGCCCCTGCACGAGATCTGGATGGCGGCGCGCACCGGCGGCTACCACTACCGCCACGACGGCGCCGGCTGGCGCGACACCAAGACCGGCGAGGAGCTGTTCGCCAACCTCTCGCGGGAGGTTTCCCTCCAGGCCGGGCTGCCGCTGCGCTTCAGCGCGCCCTGAGCGCCGGGCGCTCAGTTCCGGAACAGGTCGAGGATCCGGTTGCGCTCCTCGCTGCCGGCCGCGGCGGGCGGCGTGCCGCCGTTGAGTTCGTTGCTGGCGGCAGGCTGGGCCTCGACGCCCAGCGTCGACACCGCGCGTCCCGGGGTGTAGTCGTCGTAGTACCACTCGCCGCCGGTGTTCACCACGCCGGGCGGCGCGCTGACCTCGGTGACCGGCACGCCCTTGAGCGCGGTCTGCATGAAGCTGATCCAGATCGGCAGGCTCAGGCCGCCGCCGGTCTCGCGGTCGCCCAGCTTGCGCGGCGTGTCGTAGCCCATCCAGACCACCGCGGCCAGGGTCGGCTGGAAGCCGGCGAACCAGGCGTCGAGCGAGTCGTTGGTGGTCCCGGTCTTGCCGTACAGGTCGGTGCGCTTGAGCGTGGCCTGGGCCTTGGCCGCGGTACCGCCGCTGGCCACCGACTGCAGCAGGCTGTCCATGATGAAGGCGTTGCGCTGCGGGATGGCGCGCATCGACTCGTTCAGCAGCGGCGGCTGCACGTCGACCAGCACCTTGTCCTTGTGGTCGGTGACCTTGGTGATGAGGTAGGGGTTGACGCGGTAGCCGCCGTTGGCGAAGACCGAATACGCCGCCACCATCTGCATCGGCGTGACGGCGCCGGCGCCCAGCGCCATCGGCAGATAGGCGGGGTGCTTCTCGCGCTCGAAGCCGAAGTTGCCGATCCAGTCCTGCGCGTAGCGCGTGCCGATCGACTGCAGGATGCGGATCGAGACCATGTTCTTGGACTTCATCAGCGCCCGGCGCATCGACATCGGGCCCTCGAAGTTGCCGTCGTAGTTCTTCGGCTCCCAGGGCTGGCCGCCGGTAGTGCCGCCGTCGAAGAACAGCGGGCCGTCGTTGATGACGGTGCTGGGCATGAAGCCCTTCTCCAGCGAGGCCGAGTAGATGAAGGGCTTGAAGCTGGAGCCTGGCTGGCGCCACGCCTGCGTGACGTGGTTGAACTTGTTCTTGCCGAAGTCGAAGCCGCCCACCAGGGCCTTGAGCGCCCCGTCGCGCGGGTCCATCGCGACGAAGGCTCCTTCGACCTCGGGCAACTGGGTGATCTCCCAGGTGTTCTTGGGCGTCCTGGCGACCCGGATGACCGCGCCGGGGCGGATGCGGATGTTCGGCGGGGCCTTGGGCGACAGGCCCGATTGGGCGGGCCGCAGGCCCTCGCCGGTGATCTGCACGCTTTCGCCGCTGGCGCGCACGGCCTTGATCTCCTTCGGGTTGGCCGAGAGCACGACGGCCGACATCACGTCGCCGTTGTCCGGGTGCTCGGCCAACACGTCGTCCACCGCTTCGTCCAGGTCCTTCGGGTCCGAGGGGAGGTCGATGAACTTCTCGGGGCCGCGGTAGATCTGGCGGCGCTCGTAGTCCATGATGCCCTTGCGCAGCGCGGTGTAGGCGGCCTGCTGGTCGGCCGAGAGGATCGACGTGTAGACCTTCAGGCCGCGGGTGTAGGTGCTGTCGCCGTACTGCGCGTACATCAGCTGGCGGACCGTCTCGGCCACGTATTCCGCGTGCAGCCGGCTCGGGTCCTGCCCGTCGCGCAGGTGCAGTTCCTCCTTGCGCGCGGCCTCGGCCTGCTGCTCGGTGATGAAGCCCGCCTCGACCATCCGGTCGATGACGTAGAGCTGGCGCCCGCGCGCGCGCGCCGGGTTGTTCACCGGGTTGTTCGCGCCGGGCGCCTTGGGCAGGCCGGCCAGCATGGCGGCCTGCGCGATGGTGAGATCCTGCAGCGGCTTGCCGAAGTAGGCTTCTGCCGCGGCGGCGAAGCCGTAGGACCGGTTGCCCAGGTAGATCTGATTGACGTAGATCTCGAGGATCTGGTCCTTGCTGAGCTGGTGCTCCAGCTTGAAGGTCAGAAGAATCTCGTAGATCTTGCGCGTGAGCGTCTTTTCCGAACTGAGGTAGACGTTGCGGGCCACCTGCATTGAGATGGTCGAGGCGCCCTGGCTCTTGATGCGATTCAGGTTGGCCAGGGCCGCGCGCATCATGCCCTTGTAGTCCACGCCGCCGTGCGAATAGAAGCGGGCGTCTTCCGCGGCCAGGATCGCGTCCTTCATGACCTTGGGCACGGTCGAGATCGGCGTCAGGTTGCGCCGCTCCTCGCCGAACTCGCCGATCAGCACGCCGTCGGCCGAGAACACCCGCAGCGGCAGTTTGGGGCGGTAGTCCGCCAGGTCCGACACGTCCGGCAGGTTGGGGTAGGCCACCGCGAGCGCCACCGCGGCCACGAAAAGCACGGACAGCACCGCCGCCGCAGCCACCCCGAACACCCACGCCGTGCCCTTGAGCAGCCAGCGCAGCCAGCGCGGCTGCCGGGGCGGTGCGTCCTTGCGGGCAGGAGTGGAACGGGCGGGGGAGTCAGGCCCGGAGGCGCGTCGGTGGTCGGGCATGAAGGGCCAGAGGCGGGAGGACCGCTGATTATAAAAAGCCGCCCCCGCGGCTCCGTGCCCGGATGCGGATTAAGCCATTGGCATCAATTTGTGACCAAAGTGGCATTTGTGCCGGAAACCCGTCAGGTTTTGGCAACGTGTCATGTCATCGGGTTCCTACAGGGCTTTGATTCGTGCGCTTCCTGCTGATAGCATGCAACCACACGCAAATCTTGCGATTAGTTACAAACAGGCGGAGCAGCACTTGGTTGCCTTGGGATCGTTGTTTCGACGCCAGCCGGCGCCCCTGCTCGGCCTCGACGTCAGTTCGTCCAGCGTGAAGCTGGTGGAATTGGCCCGGGACGCCGGCGGCAAGCTCGTGCTCGAGCGCTGCGCGATCGAGCCCCTGGAACGGGGCTGGATCACGGATGGCAACGTCGAGAAATTCGACGAAGTCGCCGAGGCGGTCCGGCGCGTGGTCCGCAAGAGCGGAACGCGCACCAAGAACGCGGCGCTGGCGCTGCCGCCCTCCGCGGTGATCACCAAGAAGATCATCCTGCCCGGCGGGCTGAGCGAGCAGGAACTGGAACTCCAGGTCGAGTCCGAAGCCAACCAGTACATCCCCTTCTCGCTCGACGAAGTGAGTCTGGACTTCTGCGTCGTCGGCCCCAGCGCAGGCTCGGCGGAGGACGTGGAGGTGCTCATCGCCGCCTCGCGCAAGGAGAAGGTGCAGGACCGCCAGGGCCTCGCCGAGGCGGCCGGGCTGAAGGCTTCCATCCTCGACGTCGAGTCCTTCGCCTCGCGTCTGGCGACCTCGCGCCTGATCGAGCAGCTTCCCGGCGAAGGGCGCGATGCGGTTGTCGCCCTGTTCGAGGTGGGCGCCTTCACGACCAGCATGCAGGTGCTGCGCAATGACGAGGTGCTCTACGACCGGGACCAGGCCTTCGGCGGCGCGCAGCTGACGCAGCTGATCGCCCGCCAGTACGGCTTTTCGCCGGAAGAGGCCGAGGCCAAGAAGCGCAGCGGCGAACTGCCGGCCGACTACAGCGCCGGCGTGCTCAAGCCCTTCGTGGCCAGCATCGCGCAGGAGATCGCCCGTGCGCTGCAGTTCTTCTTCACCAGCACGCCGCACAACCGGGTGGACTACGTGCTGCTGGCCGGCGGCTCCGCCTCCCTGCCTGGCCTGACCAGCGCGGTGACCCGCCAGACCTCCTTCGCCTGCTCGCTGGTCAATCCCTTCGAGGGCATGGAATTCGGTGCCGGCGTGCGCGAGAAGAAGGTGCGCCGCGAGGCGCCTTCCTATCTGACGTCGTGCGGCCTGGCGATGAGGAGGTTCGTGCAGTGATCCTCGTCAACCTTCTGCCGCACCGCGAGGCGGCACGCAAGCGCCGGCGCGAGAATTTCTACGCCTCGCTGGGCGCCGCCGCGGTGGCGGGCGGGCTCATCGCCGGCGCGGCCTTCGCCTGGCTGCAGACGCAGATCTCCGACCAGCAGGACAAGAACGGCCTGCTCCAGGCCGAGATCAAGAAGCTGGACAACGAGATCAAGGAAATCTCCACGCTGCAGGCCGAGATCAGCGCCCTGCAGGCGCGCCAGAAGGCGGTGGAAGACCTCCAGGGTGACCGCAACATGCCCGTGCACCTGCTCAACGAACTGGTGCGCCAGATGCCGGACGGCATCTACGTGACGAACATGAAGCAGGAAGACCGGGTGGTCACCCTGCAGGGCATGGCGCAATCCAACGAGCGCGTGTCCGAACTGCTGCGCAACCTGGGCAACAACAGCCCCTGGCTGCTCAAGCCGGAACTGGTCGAGATCACAGCAGCCAGCGTGTCGCTGGGTCCGCGGGACCAGCGGCGCGTGGCCAACTTCACGCTGCGCGTGGGCATCAAGCGGCCGACCGACGACCAGAAGAAGGACGCGCCCGCCAACGCCGCATCGCCGGCGGCCGCAAAGGGCTGATGACCATGGCGACTCGACGTCTTCCACCGAAATTCGACGCAGCAGCCAGCCTGCGCCGGATCGGCAACCAGTTCCGTGGCCTCAACGCCAACGACCCCGCCGGCTGGCCGCCGGCGCCCCGCTACGTGCTGTGCGTCGCGGTGGCTGCCGTGGTCGTCATCACGCTGTGGTTCGTGTGGCTGAGCAGCGTGAACGACGAACTCGAAAGCGAGCGCTCCAAGGAAGTCGCGCTGCGCGCCGACTACCAGAAGAAGGTGGCGCAGGCCGTCAACCTGGATCTGCTGAAGAAGCAGCGCGAGCAGGTGCAGCAGTACGTGACGCTGCTGGAAAAGCAGCTGCCCAGCAAGGCGGAGATGGACGCCTTGCTGTCCGACATCAACCAGGCCGGCCTGGGGCGCAGCCTGCAGTTCGAACTCTTCCGTCCCGGGCAGGTGGTGGTGCGCGACTACTACGCCGAACTGCCGATCGCCGTCCGGGTCACGGGGCGCTACCACGACATGGGTGCATTCGTGGCCGACGTTGCGAATCTGTCGCGGATCGTCACGCTGAACAACGTCTCGATCACGCCGCAGAAGGATGGCGGCCTGACGATGAACACGACGGCGCGAACCTACCGCTATCTCGATGCCGAGGAGCAGGCGGCGCAGAAGGCTGCTGCCGCGAAGGCGAAGGCCAAGAAGAAATGAAAGCGCTGCGCATCTTTGGCGTCATCGCCCTGGTTTCCCTGCTGGCCGGCTGCTTCGGCTCGGAGCAGGAGGATCTGCGGACCTGGATGCGCGACCAGCGCGCGCAGGTCAAGCCCCGAATCGCACCGATTTCCGAGCCCAAGAAATTCACGCCGCAAGCCTACACCGAGGGAGCGGCAGTCGAACCCTTCGATCGGATCCGCCTGACGCAGGCGCTGCGGCGCGATTCCGCCCAGACTGGCAATTCGGACCTGATCGCGCCGGAACTGAACCGCCGCAAGGAAGCGCTCGAGGCCTATCCGCTGGACTCCATGGCCATGGTGGGCAGCCTGAACCGGAATGGACAGCGGGTGGCGTTGGTCACGGTCGACAAGCTGCTCTATCAGGTGCGCGTGGGCAATCACCTGGGCCTGAACTACGGCCGCGTGACGCGCATTGACGAAACGGAGCTGGCGCTCAGGGAGATCGTCCAGGACGCCGCGGGCGAATGGATCGAGCGCCCGGCAACACTGCAGCTGCAAGAGAGGTCGAAATGAACCCCCAGAAAAGAACAAGCCGGATCGCGGCGTGGCTGCGCGTCGCGGGCCTGAGCCTGCTGGCGGCGGGCGCCGCGCTGTCGGCGCACGCCCAGAACGCCATCGAGGCTGTCACCGGCTCGCTCCAGTCCGGTGCCGAAGTGGTGCGCATCGACCTGAGCCAGCCGCTGACCACCGCGCCGACCGGCTTTGCGGTGCAAAGCCCCGCGCGCATCGCGCTGGATTTCCCCGGTGTGAGCAACGGCATCGGACGCTCGGCTGTCGAGATCAACCAAGGCAACCTGCGCTCGGTGAATGTGGTGCAGGCCGGTGAACGCACGCGGCTGGTGCTCAATCTGAAGCAAGCCACGGCATACAAGACCGAAATCCAGGGCAAGTCGCTGCTGGTCGTCCTCGAGCCGGTGCCGGGCCCCGCCCTGGCTGCCTCGGCGCAGACAACCTTCGCCGAAAACCGCAACCGCGACACGCTGCCTCTGCGCGACATCGATTTCCGCCTTGGCCCGGACCACACCGGCCGCGTGATCGTCGACCTGCCCAACAACCAGGTGGGCGTCGACGTCCGCCAGCAGGGCCGCAACCTCGTCGTCGAATTCACCAAGTCCAGCCTGTCCGAAGGCCTGCGCCGGCGTCTCGACGTGGCGGACTTCAACACGCCGGTGCAGTTCGTCAGCACCCAGCAGGTGGGCGACCGCGTGCGCATGACCATCGAGCCGCGCGGCGAGTGGGAGCACAGCGCCTACCAGAGCGACAACCAGTTCGTGGTCGAAGTGCGGCCGCGCAAGGTCGACCCCACCAAGCTCACGCAGGGCGTCGGATACAACGGCGAGAAGCTTTCGCTGAACTTCCAAAACATCGAGATCCGCTCGCTGCTGCAGGTGATCGCCGACTTCACGAACTTCAACATCGTGACCTCTGATTCGGTGACGGGCTCGCTCACGCTGCGCCTGAAGGACGTGCCCTGGGACCAGGCGCTCGACATCATCATGCAGGCCAAGAACCTGGGCATGCGCAAGAACGGCACCGTGCTGTGGATCGCGCCCAAGGACGAGATCAACGCCAAGGAGAAGATGGAGTTCGAGGCGCGCGCCGCCATCGAGAACCTGGAGCCGCTGCGCACCCAGTCCTTCCAGCTCAACTACACCAAGGCCTTGGTGATTGCGCAGGGCCTGACCGGCACCGGCGCCAGCGCAGGCGGCGGCGGTGGGGGCAGCGGCACGACCACCCGCATCCTGAGCCCGCGCGGCAGCGTCATCGCCGAATCGCGCACCAACCAGCTTTTCGTCTCGGATATCCCTTCGAAGCTGGCCCAGGTGGCCGAACTGATCCAGAAGCTGGACGTCCCCGTGCGCCAGGTCATGATCGAGGCGCGCATCGTCGAGGCGGCCGACACCTTCGGCAAGTCGCTGGGCGTCAAGCTGGGCGGCGGCATCGCCAACCGCCATGCGACCTTCGGTGCCATGCCGGTGACTTCCACCTCCGGCAGCAGTTCCACCGGCGGCGTCGGCACGGCGCTGGGGGCGGCGACAACCACCTGGACCAACTCCAACTTCATCAACCTGCCGGCCGGCGACGCAGGCGGCACCGGCAACGCGGCCGGCACCTTCGCCCTCTCGCTGTTCAACTCCAGCTTCTCGCGCATGCTCAACCTGGAGATCTCCGCGCTGGAAGCCGACGGCAAGGGCCGGCTCATCTCCAGCCCCCGCGTGATCACGGCCGACCAGACCAAGGCGCTGATCGAGCAGGGCGAGGAAATTCCCTACCAGCAGGCCACCTCCAGCGGCGCGACCTCGATCTCCTTCCGCAAGGCGGTGCTCAAGCTCGAAGTCACGCCGCAGATCACGCCGGAAGGCAACATCATCCTGACCCTGGACGTGAGCAAGGACGCGCGCGGCGTCAACACCACGGCGGGCCCGGCCATCAACACCAAGCACGTCCAGACCGAGGTGCTGGTCGAGAACGGCGGCACGGTCGTGATCGGTGGTATCTTCGAACTCACCGAAACCAACGACGAATCGCGTATTCCGGTGCTGGGTGAAGTGCCCGTCGTCGGCGCACTGTTCCGCAATCGCGAGCGCGTTGCCAACAAGACCGAAATGCTTGTCTTCATCACCCCGAAGATGATTACCGACCGCAACGCAGCGCGCTGAGCGCGCTGCGTGCCGCCCTGCCCGTGACGGCGTTCGCTCTCGTCGGCCTGCCGGGCTCGGGCAAATCGGCGGTCGGCAGGCGCCTGGCAGGCAAGCTGAACCTGCCTTTCATCGACAGCGACACGGTCATCGAGCAGCGCATCGGCTGCTCGATCCGCGAATTCTTCGAACGCGAAGGCGAAGCCCGCTTCCGGGACATCGAGGAAGAAGTGATCGCCGGGCTGGCGCGTGCCGGCGGCGCGGTGGTGGCGACCGGCGGCGGCGCGGTGCTGCGGCCGGCCAATCGCCAGCAGCTGCACGGCCATTTCCACGTGATCTACCTGCGCTCGACGCCGGAAGACCTCTACCGGCGGCTGCGGCACGACGTCAAGCGCCCGCTGCTGCAGGTGGCCGACCCGCTGGCGCGCCTGCGCGAGCTGCACGCCGCGCGCGACCCGCTCTACCGCGAGACGGCCCACGAGGCGCTCGATACCGGCCGCCCGTCGCTGGGAGCGGTCGTGCATGCCATCCTGGCGCAACTGGAAGCCAGGGGGCACCTCGTCCCCGAAGCCGACGCGGCGCGCCAGGTGCCCGCCGCGCCGTCCGGGCGCTGAGCCGGCAACGGCCCTGCAGGCGCAGAGCCGTTGCCGGGCCACTACACTTCCCGGATGCCTTCCCATGTCCTCTCCGAGGCCCAGCGCGTGCGCATCGAGCTGGGCGAGCGCAGCTATGGCATCGACATCGGCGCCGGCCTGCTGGCGCGTGCCGAGACCTACGCCGGCCTGCCGCAGTCCGCTTCGGCGCTGATCGTCAGCAACACCACCGTCGCGCCGCTGTATGCGCAGGCCCTGCGGTCGGTGCTGGCGCCGCGCTTCGGCCAGGTGCACATGATCGAGTTGCCGGACGGGGAAGCGCACAAGGACTGGCCCGCGCTCAACACGATCTTCGATGCACTGCTCGGCCACGGCTGCGACCGCAAGACGGTGCTGTTCGCGCTCGGCGGCGGCGTGGTGGGCGACATGACGGGCTTCGCGGCGGCCTGCTACATGCGTGGCGTGCCCTTCGTGCAGGTGCCGACGACGCTGCTGGCGCAGGTGGATTCGTCGGTGGGCGGCAAGACGGCGATCAACCACCCGCTGGGCAAGAACATGATCGGCGCCTTCTACCAGCCGCTGCAGGTGGTGTGCGACCTGGACACGCTGCGCACCCTGCCGCAGCGCGAGATCGCGGCCGGCCTGGCCGAGGTGATCAAGTACGGGCCGATCGCGGACATGGCCTTCCTCGACTGGATCGAGGCGAACATCGACGCGCTGGTCGCGCGCGAGGCCGGCCCGCTGGCGCACGCGGTGCGGCGCAGCTGCGAGATCAAGGCCGAGGTGGTCGGCCAGGACGAGCGCGAGTCCGGCCTGCGTGCCATCCTCAACTTCGGCCACACCTTCGGCCATGCCATCGAGTCCGGCCTGGGCTACGGCGAATGGCTGCATGGCGAGGCGGTGGGCTGCGGCATGGTGATGGCGGCGCATCTGTCGCAGCGGCTGGGTGGCGTGGACGAGGCCTTCGTGCGCCGCTTCACGGCGCTGGTCGAGCGTGCTGGCTTGCCGGTGCGCGGCCCCGACCTGGGCGCGGACCGCTACCTCGAGCTGATGCGGCTGGACAAGAAGTCCGAGGGCGGCGAGATCCGCTTCGTCGTGCTCGAGCGCCCGGGCGCCGCCGCAATGCGTCCCGCACCCGATGCCCTGGTGCGGGAGGTGCTGGCGCAATGCTGCGGCTGAGATGACCCAGGCGGCGCCCTATGCCAGCCAGCCGGCGCGCAGCCGCGGCCGCCGCCACCCGGAGCCGCCGGCGCCCACGCGCGATGCCTTCCAGCGCGACCGCGACCGCATCGTCCATTCCACCGCCTTCCGCCGGCTGGTCTACAAGACCCAGGTCTTCCTCAACCACGAGGGCGACCTGTTCCGCACGCGCCTGACGCATTCGCTGGAGGTCGCGCAGCTGGCGCGCTCCATCGCCCGGCCGCTGGGCCTGAACGAGGACCTGGTCGAGGCCATCGCCCTGGCCCACGACCTGGGCCACACGCCCTTCGGCCATGCCGGGCAGGACGCGCTCGACGGCTGCATGGCCGGCCACGGCGGCTTCGAGCACAACCTGCAGAGCCTGCGCGTGGTCGACGAACTGGAGCACCGCTACCCGGACTTCGACGGGCTGAACCTCAGCTTCGAGACGCGCGAGGGCATCCTCAAGCACTGCTCGCGCGCGCATGCGCAGGTGCTGGAGGCGCGCGAGCCCGGCGGGGTGGGGCGGCGCTTCCTTGAGCGCACCCAGCCCGGCCTGGAGGCGCAGCTGACCAACCTGGCCGACGAGATCGCCTACAACGCCCACGACATCGACGACGGCGTGCGCTCCGGCCTGCTGCGCATGGAGGCGCTGGCCGAGGTCGAGCTGTTCGAGCGGCACCGCCAGGAAGCGCTGCGCGACCACCCCGGCCTGGCAGGGCGGCGCCTGCTGTACGAGGCCATCCGCCGCATGCTCAGCGCGCAGGTCTACGACGTCATCGACGCCACGCGCGCCGCGCTGGCGCAAGCCGCGCCGGCCGACGAGGACGCCGTGCGGCAGCTGCCGCCGCTGGTGCGCTTCGGCGAGGCGATGCAGGCGCAGTCCACGCAGCTCAAGCGCTTCCTCTTCGCCAACCTGTACCGGCATCCGCAGGTGATGCAGACCACCGCGCAGGCGCAGCAGGCGGTGCGCGATCTCTTCGCCGCCTACGTGGACGGCGATGCCGCGCTGCCGGACAGCTTCGCCGCCCGGCCCGGACGGCACCGTGCGGTGGCCGACTACATCGCCGGCATGACCGACCGCTTCGCGATGCGCGAGCACGAGCGCATCTCGGGCGAACGGTGGGCGGCTTGAACACCGGGCAGCGCGTCACATGGAAAGCGGGATGCGTCAGGGACACGATGCCGTGAGCGGACAGGCTCGCCAGCGCGTGCCGGCCTCGGTGCTGGTGGTCGTCGCCGGCGGCGTGGCCGCGGCGCTGCACGTGGGCAAGCTGCCGCCGGCCCTGCCGGCGCTGGGGCGGGAGCTGGGCCTGAGCCTGGTCGCATCGGGCTTCATGCTGTCGCTGGTGCAGGCGGCGGGCATGTGCCTCGGGCTGGTGGCCGGCCTCGCGGCCGACGCCCTGGGGCTGCGCCGCAGCATGCTGCTGGGCCTGGCCCTGCTGACGCTGGCGGGCGCGGCAGGCGGCGCGGCGGGCGCGGTGCCGCATCCGGCAGGCTGGCTGCTCGGGTGGCGCGCCGTCGAAGGGGTCGGCTTCCTGCTCGCCGTGATGCCGGCGCCGGGCCTCATCCGGCGGCTGGCCCCGGCGGGCGCCGAGAAGGCCGCGCTCGGGCTGTGGGGCGCCTACATGCCCTTCGGCGTCGCCCTGGGCCTGCTGGCCGGGCCGCTGCTGATCGGCGCCGCGGGCTGGCGCGCCTGGTGGTGGCTGGTGGCCGGCCTGTCGGCGCTGGCCTGCGCGGTGGTGGCCGCCATGGTGCCGGCCGATCCGGCCCGCGGCGCCGGATCGCCGGCGCCGGAAGGCGCCCAGGCATGGCAGGGGCGGCTGGCGGCCACGCTGCGCGCCGGCGGGCCGTGGTGCGTGGCGCTGGCCTTCGGCGTCTATTCGGCGCAGTGGATGTCGGTCATCGGCTTCCTGCCGACCGTCTATGCGCATGCCGGCATGTCCACGCTGGCTACCGCGCTGCTCACGGCGCTGGCGGCGGCGCTCAACATGGTGGGCAACATCGGCGCCGGCCGCCTGCTGCAGGCCGGCTGGGCGCCGGGGCGGCTGCTCGGGCTGGGCTTCGCCGTCATGGCGATCGGCGGGGTGGCTGCCTTCGCGCAGGTGGGGCCGCAGCTCTCGGACGGGCTGCCGCCGGCCGTGCGCTACCTGGCGGTGTGCCTGTTCTCGATGTGCGGCGGCGCGGTGCCGGCCACGCTGTTCATGCTCTCGGTGCGGGTGGCACCCCGGCCGGACACGGTCTCGACCACCGTGGGCTTCATGCAGCAGGTCTCGTCCTTCGGCCAGTTCGCGGCGCCGCCGGTCGTCGCCTGGCTGGCGCATCTTGCGGGCGGGTGGCAATGGACCTGGGTGTTCACGCTCGCCTGCTCGGCCGTGGGCGCGCTGCTCGCCGCCCGGCTGGCGCGGCACGCCGGGGCGCGGGCATGACCACGCCGGCGCAGGCCATCGCCGACACGGTGCGCTGGATGGAGCGTGCCGTCATCGGGCTCAACCTGTGCCCCTTCGCCAAGGCGGTGCACGTCAAGGGGCAGGTGCACGTGGCCGTGTACGCTGCCGGCGACGAGACCGGCCTGCTGGAGGCGCTGCTGTCCGAGGCCGACGACCTGCTGCGCCACGATCCGGCGCAGCGGGACACGACGCTGCTGGTCGTGCCGCACGCGCTGCACGACTTCATGGATTTCAATGGCTGGGTGGACTGGGCCGAGCGCGGCCTGCGCCGCGCCGGCCACGAAGGCGTGCTGCAACTCGCGAGCTTCCACCCGCGCTTCCAGTTCGCGGGCACGCGGCCGGAAGACATCGGCAACGCCACCAACCGCTCTCCCTACCCGACGCTGCACCTGCTGCGCGAGGACGGCGTCGAGCGCGCCGTGGCGTCCTTTCCCGACGCGGCCGACATCTTCGAGCGCAACATCGAGCGGCTCGAAGCCCTGGGCGACGCCGGCTGGCAGGCGCTGGACGTCGGCCCTCACGACGAAGGACCCCACCCATGACCCGCCACGCCGCCGCCAGGCGCACGACGGACGCTGCCGCCGAAGCTGCCCAGGCGCTGGACCTGCGGCCCGGCCAGTCCATCGAGCTGCTCAAGGAGCTGCACATCCTCACCCGCGAGGGCCGCATCAACCAGGACTCGCGACGCAAGCTCAAGCAGGTGCTGCACCTGGTGCAGTTCATCGAGAAGCTGCTGCTCGAGCTGCCCGAGGGCGGCGCCCAGGCCACGCTGGCCGACCACGGCGCCGGCAAGTCCTACCTGGGCTTCATCCTCTACGACCTGTTCTTCCGCAGCCGCGAGGGCGGCTGGGTCTACGGCATCGAGACCCGCGCCGAGCTGGTGGAGCGCTCGCGCGCCCTGGCCGAGCGCCTGGGCTTTCCGCGCATGCGCTTCCTGCCACTGTCGGTGGCCGAGTCGACCACCAGCGGCGAGTTGCCGCCCCGCATCGACGTCGTGACCGCGCTGCACGCCTGCGACACCGCCACCGACGATGCCATCGCCTTCGGCCTGGCCAAGCAGGCGCGCTTCATGGTGCTGGTGCCCTGCTGCCAGGCCGAGGTGGCGGCCTGCCTGCGCCAGACCAAGGCGCTGTCGCTGGCGCGCACGCCGCTGGCCGAGCTGTGGCGCCACCCGCTGCACACGCGCGAGATCGGCAGCCAGCTCACCAACGTGCTGCGCTGCCTGCACCTGGAGGCCAGCGGCTACCAGGTGACGGTGACGGAACTGGTCGGCTGGGAGCACAGCCTGAAGAACGAGCTCATCATCGCCCGCCGCACCGGCCAGCGGAAGGCCAGCGCCGCGGCGCGGCTGCGTGCGCTGCTGGAGGAATTCGGCCTGCAGGCCCTGGGCGACACCCGCTTCGCGCCGTGAAGGCGCGGGCCCCCTCCGTTCGGCACCCATGGCCCGCCTCGCCCGCCTGACCCTGGCCCACCAGCCACACCACCTGCTGCAGCGCGGGCACAACCGCCAGCCGATCTTCGCGGACGCCGCCGACCGGCAGATGCTGCTGGCCCTGCTGGGCGAGAACGCGGCGCGCTTCGGCGTCGCGCTGCACGCCTACGTGCTGATGGACAGCCACTTCGAGCTGCTGGCCACGCCCGCCAGCGCCGACGCGCTGCCCCAGTGGATGCAGGCCGTCGGGCGGCGCTACGTGCGCCACTTCAACGACCGCCATGGCCGCTCCGGCACGCTGTGGGACGGGCGCTACCGCGGCACCATCCTCCAGGCCGAGCGCTACCTGCTGCCCTGCATGGCCTACCTGGACGCCAGCCCGGTGCGCGCCGGCCTCGTGCAGGAGGCGCGGCTGTACCCCTGGTCCAGCCATGCGCACTACCTGGGGCAGGCGAACGACCGCCTGCTGACGCCGCCGGCGCTGTACTGGGAACTCGGCAACACGCCTTTCGAGCGCGAGGCCGCCTATGCCGAGTTGGTGCGCGAGGGGGTGGGGCCGGAGGTCATGAACGCGCTGGCCACCTCGGTGGAGCGGGGCTGGGTGCTGGGCGACCCCGCCTTCGTGGCCCGGTTGCAGCAGCAAACCGAGCGGCGGCTGACGCGTGCCGCCGCGGGCAGGCGCCGCGCCGCACCCCCAAAAGCCTGAGGCGAAATCGCCGAAAACCTCATGGTTGCTGGCTGAATTGCTATGAATTTGGATATGTCCCCAATTAATTGTTGATCGAATTTGTTTGATATTAATTGGAATCTGACCCCAATTAAAGTGTTTGGCATTGTTTGTGCAACCCCGTATGCTCCGACTCCCCCCCGAGAAAACCCTAGGAGCACGCGCCATGACGACGGCAGCCGAAATCGAACACCTGCAACACCACGGCCTGTACTCGGCAGCCGACGAACACGATGCCTGCGGCGTGGGCTTCGTGGCGCACATCAAGGGCGAGAAGCGCCACGACATCGTCACCCAGGCGCTGAAGATCCTCGAGAACATCGACCACCGCGGCGCCGTCGGCGCCGACAAGCTGATGGGCGACGGGGCCGGCATCCTGATCCAGATCCCCGACCTGCTGTACCGCGAGGAGATGGCGCGCCAGGGCGTGACGCTGCCGCCGGCCGGCGAGTACGGCGTCGGCATGATCTTCCTGCCCAAGGAGCACGCCTCGCGCCTGGCCTGCGAGCAGGAGATGGAGCGCGCCATCAAGGCCGAGGGCCAGGTGCTGCTGGGCTGGCGCGACGTGCCGGTCAACCGCGAGATGCCCATGTCGCCCACCGTGCGCGAGAAGGAGCCGGTGCTGCGCCAGATCTTCATCGGCCGCGGCCCCGACGTGATCGTGCAGGACGCGCTGGAACGCAAGCTCTACGTCATCCGCAAGACCGCCAGCGCGGCGATCCAGAACCTGCACCTCAAGCACAGCAAGGAGTACTACGTCCCCAGCATGTCCAGCCGCACCGTGGTCTACAAGGGCCTGCTGCTGGCCGACCAGGTGGGCACCTACTACCTCGACCTGCAGGACAAGCGCTGCATCTCCGCGCTGGGCCTGGTGCACCAGCGCTTCTCGACCAACACCTTCCCCGAGTGGCCGCTGGCCCACCCGTACCGCTATGTCGCCCACAACGGCGAGATCAACACCGTCAAGGGCAACTACAACTGGATGAAGGCGCGCGAGGGCGTGATGAGCTCGCCCGTGCTCGGCGCCGACCTGGCCAAGCTCTACCCGATCAGCTTCGCCGGCCAGTCCGACACCGCCACCTTCGACAACTGCCTCGAGCTGCTGACGATGGCCGGCTACCCGATCAGCCAGGCCGTGATGATGATGATCCCCGAGCCGTGGGAGCAGCACGCCACCATGGACCCGCGCCGCCGCGCCTTCTACGAGTACCACGCGGCCATGCTGGAGCCCTGGGACGGCCCGGCCTCCATCGTCTTCACCGACGGCCGCCAGATCGGCGCCACGCTGGACCGCAACGGCCTGCGCCCTTCGCGCTACTGCGTCACCGACGACGACCTGGTCGTCATGGCCTCCGAGTCCGGCGTGCTGCCGATCCCCGAGGCCAAGATCGTGCGCAAGTGGCGTCTGCAGCCGGGCAAGATGTTCCTCATCGACCTCGACCAGGGCCGCATGATCGACGACGAGGAAGTCAAGGCGACGCTGGCCAACAGCAAGCCCTACAAGCAGTGGATCGAGAACCTGCGCATCAAGCTCGACGACGTCGAGGGCGCGGGCGAGGCGGCGGCCAGCGCCGTGCCGCTGCTCGACCGCCAGCAGGCCTTCGGCTACACGCAGGAGGACATCAAGTTCCTGATGAGCCCGATGGCCATGGCCGGCGAGGAGGGCATCGGCTCCATGGGCAACGACAGCCCGCTGGCCGTGCTCTCCAACAAGAACAAGCCGCTGTTCAACTACTTCAAGCAGCTGTTCGCGCAGGTGACCAACCCGCCGATCGACCCGATCCGCGAGGCGATCGTGATGTCGCTGGTCAGCTTCGTCGGGCCCAAGCCCAACCTGCTGGACATCAACCAGGTCAACCCGCCGATGCGCCTGGAGGTGAGCCAGCCGGTCCTGGACTTCAACGACATGGCGAAGCTGCGCGACATCGGCACCTTCACCCAGGGCAAGTTCAAGAGCCACACGCTGGACATCACCTATCCGCTGGCCTGGGGCGAGGAGGGCGTGGAGGCCAAGCTGGCCTCGCTGTGCGCCGAGGCGGTGGACGCCATCAAGGGCGGCCACAACATCCTGATCGTGAGCGACCGCGCCGTCAGCGCGACGCAGCTGGCGATCCCCGCGCTGCTGGCGCTGTCGGCCGTCCACCAGCACCTGATCCGCGAGGGCCTGCGCACCAGCGCCGGCCTGGTGGTGGAGACCGGTGCCGCGCGCGAGGTGCACCACTTCGCCGTGCTGGCCGGCTACGGCGCCGAGGCCGTGCACCCCTACCTGGCCATGGAGACCCTGGCCGCCATGCACGAGGACCTGCCGGGCGACCTGTCGGCCGAGAAGGCGATCTACAACTACGTCAAGGCGATCGGCAAGGGCCTGTCGAAGATCATGTCCAAGATGGGCGTGTCGACGTACATGAGCTACTGCGGCGCCCAGCTCTTCGAGGCCATCGGCCTGAACAGCGAGACCGTGGCCAAGTACTTCACCGGCACCGCCAGCCGCGTGGAAGGCATCGGCGTGTTCGAGATCGCGCAGGAAGCCATCCGCATGCACAAGGCCGCCTTCGGCGACGACCCCGTGCTGGCCCGCATGCTGGACGCCGGCGGCGAGTACGCCTGGCGCACCCGCGGCGAAGACCACATGTGGACGCCCGACGCGATCGCCAAGCTGCAGCACTCCACGCGCGCCAACAACTTCAGCACCTACAAGGAATACGCGCAGATCATCAACGACCAGAGCCGCCGCCACCTGACGCTGCGCGGCCTGTTCGAGTTCCGCTTCGACCCGGCGCAGGCCATCCCGGTCGAGGAGGTCGAGCCCGCCGCCGAGATCGTCAAGCGCTTCGCCACCGGCGCCATGTCGCTCGGCTCGATCAGCACCGAGGCGCACTCCACGCTGGCCATCGCCATGAACCGCATCGGCGGCAAGAGCAACACCGGCGAGGGCGGCGAGGACCCGGCGCGCTACCGCAACGAGCTCAAGGGCATCCCGATCATGGACGGCGCCACGCTCAAGAGCGAGATCGGCGCCCAGAACGTCGAGGTCGACCTGCCGCTGAAGGCCGGCGATTCGCTGCGCTCGCGCATCAAGCAGGTCGCTTCGGGCCGTTTCGGCGTCACGGCCGAATACCTGGCCTCGGCCGACCAGGTGCAGATCAAGATGGCGCAGGGCGCCAAGCCCGGCGAGGGCGGCCAGCTGCCCGGCGGCAAGGTCACCGAGTACATCGGCAAGCAGCGCTACTCGGTGCCCGGCGTGGGCCTGATCAGCCCGCCGCCGCACCATGACATCTACTCCATCGAGGACCTGGCGCAGCTCATCCACGACCTGAAGAACGTGGCGCCGCACGCCTCCATCAGCGTCAAGCTGGTGAGCGAGGTGGGCGTCGGCACCGTCGCCGCGGGCGTGGCCAAGTGCAAGAGCGACCACGTGGTGATCGCCGGCCACGACGGCGGCACCGGCGCCTCGCCCTGGTCGTCCATCAAGCACGCCGGCAGCCCGTGGGAGATCGGCCTGGCCGAGACCCAGCAGACGCTGGTGCTCAACCGCCTGCGCAGCCGCATCCGGGTGCAGGCCGACGGCCAGATGAAGACCGGCCGCGACGTCGTCATCGGCGCGCTGCTGGGCGCCGACGAGTTCGGCTTCGCCACCGCGCCGCTGGTGGTCGAGGGCTGCATCATGATGCGCAAGTGCCACCTCAACACCTGCCCGGTGGGCGTGGCCACGCAGGACCCGGTGCTGCGCCGCAAGTTCTCCGGCAAGCCCGAGCACGTCGTCAACTTCTTCTTCTTCGTCGCCGAGGAAGTGCGCCAGCTCATGGCGCAGCTGGGCATCCGCCGCTTCGACGACCTGATCGGCCGCTCCGACCTGCTGGACATGAAGAAGGGCATCGAGCACTGGAAGGCGCGCGGGCTGGACTTCAGCCGCCTGTTCGCGCAGCCGCAGGTGCCGGCCGAGGTGCCGCGCTACCACGTCGAGTACCAGGACCACGGCCTGGAGAAGAGCCTGGACAAGCGCCTGATCGAGCGCAGCCGCCCGGCCATCGACAAGGGCGAGAAGGTCCAGTTCATCGAGACGGTGCGCAACGTCAACCGCTCGGTGGGCGCGATGCTCTCGGGCGCGCTGACCCAGGTGCATCCGGAAGGGTTGCCGGACGATTCCATCCGCATCCAGCTCGAGGGCACGGGCGGCCAGTCCTTCGGCGCCTTCCTGGCGCGCGGCATCACGCTGTACCTGATCGGCGAGGCCAACGACTACACCGGCAAGGGCCTCTCGGGCGGCCGCGTGGTGGTGCGGCCCAGCCTGGACTTCCGCGGCGAGGCGGTGCGCAACATCATCGTCGGCAACACCGCGCTGTACGGCGCCACCACCGGCGAGGCCTTCCTCGCCGGCGTGGCGGGCGAGCGCTTCGCGGTGCGCCTGTCGGGCGCCACCGCGGTGGTGGAAGGCACCGGCGACCACGGCTGCGAGTACATGACCGGCGGCACCGTCGCCGTGCTGGGCAAGACCGGCCGCAACTTCGCCGCCGGCATGAGCGGCGGCGTGGCCTACGTGTACGACGAGGACGGCCAGTTCGCCTCGCGCTGCAACCTGGCGATGGTGGCGCTGGAGAAGGTGCTCACCGCCGCCGAGCAGACCGCCACCGTGGACCGCAAGCACTGGCACGCCGGCGAGACGGACGAGGCGCAGCTCAGGCGCCTGCTGGAGTCGCACCACCGCTGGACCGGCAGCAAGCGCGCGCGCGAACTGCTGGACGACTGGGCGCTGGCCCGCACGAAGTTCGTGAAGGTGTTCCCGAACGAATACAAGCGCGCCCTCGCGGAGATCCACGACCGCCGCGTCGAGCTGACCAGCAGCGGCAACAACGCGCACGTGGGCCTCGAGCCCCACGCCACGCGCCCGGCCACCGCCGCCGTCTGACCACAACGATCAAGAGCAGGAACACACGATGGGAAAGATCACCGGCTTCATGGAGTACGAGCGCGTCGAGGAGGGCTACAAGCCCGTCCCCGAGCGCGTGAAGCACTACAAGGAATTCGTCGTCGGCCTGGACGACGCGCAGGCGAAGGTGCAGGGCGCCCGCTGCATGGACTGCGGCACGCCCTTCTGCAACAACGGCTGCCCGGTCAACAACATCATTCCGGACTTCAACGACCTGGTGTACCGGCAGGACTGGGCCAGCGCCATCGAGGTGCTGCACAGCACCAACAACTTCCCGGAGTTCACCGGCCGCATCTGCCCCGCGCCCTGCGAGGCGGCCTGCGTGCTGAACATCAACAACGACCCGATCGGCATCAAGTCGATCGAGCACGCCATCATCGACCGCGCCTGGGACGAAGGCTGGGTGCAGCCGCGCCCGGCCAGGCACAAGACCGGCAAGAAGGTCGCCGTGGTCGGCGCCGGCCCGGCCGGCATGGCCGCGGCGCAGCAGCTGGCGCGCGCCGGCCATGACGTGACGCTGTTCGAGAAGAACGACCGCGTCGGCGGCCTGCTGCGCTACGGCATCCCCGACTTCAAGATGGAGAAGTCGCACATCGACCGCCGCGTCGAGCAGATGAAGGCCGAGGGCGTGGTGTTCCGCACCGGCGTGGTGGTCGGCGCCGCCAAGGACCCGCTGGGCAAGGGCTCCAAGGTCACCAACCTGGCCAAGGAAGTCGTCACCCCCGAGCAGCTCAGGAAGGACTTCGACGCCGTGCTGCTGACCGGCGGCGCCGAGCAGTCGCGCGACCTGCCCGCGCCCGGCCGCGAGCTGGACGGCATCCACTTCGCCATGGAGTTCCTGCCGCAGCAGAACCGCGTCAATGCCGGCGACAAGGTCAAGGGCCAGCTGCGCGCCGACGGCAAGCACGTCATCGTGATCGGCGGCGGCGACACCGGCTCCGACTGCGTGGGCACCAGCAACCGCCACGGCGCCGCCAGCGTCACGCAGTTCGAACTGATGCCGATGCCGCCCGAGCAGGAGAACAAGCCGCTGGTGTGGCCCTACTGGCCCTACAAGCTGCGCACCAGTTCCAGCCACGAGGAAGGCTGCGAGCGCGAGTTCGCCATCTCGACCAAGGAATTCACCGGCGAGAAGGGCAAGGTCACGGGCCTGACGACGGTGCAGGTGGAGTTCAAGGACGGCAAGTTCGTCGAGGTGCCCGGCACCGAGAAGACCTACAAGGCCGACCTGGTGCTGCTGGCCATGGGCTTCGTCAGCCCGGTCGCCCCCGTGCTGGACGCCTTCGGCATCGAGAAGGACGCCCGCGGCAACGCCAAGGCCACGGTGGACTTCACCGGCGGCTACGCGACCAACGTGGACAAGGTCTTCGCCGCCGGCGACATGCGGCGCGGCCAGTCGCTGGTCGTCTGGGCGATCCGCGAGGGGCGCCAGGCGGCCCGCGCGGTGGACGAGTACCTGATGGGATTCAGCGACCTGCCGCGCTGATGTTGCCGCCCGGGAAACGCTCTGTTCCCTTGGAGGGGGCAGGGTGTGCCCGGGGCGCTTCCCTTATCATTGCCCCAATGCCCAAGCCGGGATGCCACCAGGTACCCCGGCTTTTTCTGTTGGAAGGAACTTTTCGCCCTTGACTGCGCCGCTGGTCGAATTCCGTGACGTGCACTTCGCCTACAGCGACCGCCCCATCCTGGACGGCGTGTCGTTCAGCGTGGCGCGCGGCGGCGTCACGGCGCTGATGGGCGCCTCCGGCGGCGGCAAGACCACGGTGCTGCGCCTGATCGGCGGCCAGGAGCGCGCCCAGCGCGGCGAGGTGCTGTTCGACGGGCAGGACGTGGGCCGGCTGGGCCCGGCCGAGCTGTTCGCGGCGCGGCGCCGCATGGGCATGCTGTTCCAGTTCGGTGCGCTGTTCACCGACATGAGCGTGTTCGAGAACGTCGCCTTCCCGCTGCGCGAGCACACCGCCCTGCCGGAAGCGCTGGTGCGCGACGTCGTGCTGATGAAGCTGGAGGCGGTCGGGCTGCGCAATGCGCGCGACCTGATGCCCAGCGAGGTCTCCGGCGGCATGGCGCGCCGCGTGGCGCTGGCGCGCGCCATCGCGCTCGATCCCGAACTGGTCATGTACGACGAGCCCTTCGCCGGGCTGGACCCGATCTCGCTGGGCACGGCCGCGCGGCTGATCCGCCAGCTCAACGACGCGCTGGGCCTGACCAGCATCGTCGTCTCGCACGACCTGGACGAGACCTTCCGCATCGCCGACCAGGTGGTGGTCCTGGCCAACGGCAAGGTCGCCGCGCAAGGCACGCCGCAGCAGGTGCGCGAGAGCGCCGATCCGCTGGTGCACCAGTTCGTCAATGCCCTGGCCGACGGGCCGGTGCGCTTCCACTATCCCGGCGCGGGGGTGGAAGAGGACTTCGGGCAAGGAGGGCGCTCATGAGCTGGTGGCGGCCCGCCGACGTCGGATTCGCCGTGCGCAGCAAGCTCGGCGACCTGGGCGTGGGCGCGCGGCTGTTCGCGCAGCTGCTGGCGCAGGCGCCGGCCTGCCTGCGCCGCTTCGGGCTGGTGCGCGACCAGATCCACTTCCTGGGCAACTATTCGCTGGCGATCATCGCCGTCTCTGGCCTGTTCGTCGGCTTCGTGCTGGGGCTGCAGATCTACTACACGCTGCAGCAGTTCGGCTCCGCCGACACGCTCGGGCAGGTCGTGACGCTGGTGCTGGTGCGCGAGCTGGGGCCGGTGGTGGCGGCGCTGCTCTTCGCCGGGCGCGCGGGTACCTCGCTGACCGCCGAGATCGGCCTGATGAAGGCCGGCGAGCAGCTCGCGGCCATGGAGATGATGGCGGTGGACCCGGTCCGGCGCGTGCTGGCGCCGCGCTTCTGGGGCGGCACCATCACCATGCCGCTGCTGGCGGCGGTGTTCAGCGCGGTCGGCGTCGTCGGCGCATACATCGTGGGCGTGCTGCTGCTCGGCGTCGATGCCGGCACCTTCTGGGGCCGCATGCAGAGCGGCGTGGACGTCGTCTCCGACCTGGGCAACGGCGTGGTCAAGAGCATCGTGTTCGGCATCACCGTCACCTTCGTCGCGCTGCTCGAAGGCTTCCATGCGCGGCCCACGCCCGAGGGCGTGTCGCGCGCCACCACCCGCACCGTGGTGGTGGCTTCCCTGGCCGTGCTCGGGCTGGATTTCCTGCTGACCGCCATGATGTTCAGCAGCTAGAGAAAGAGGGATCGGATATGCAACGATCGAAGAACGACGTGTGGGTGGGCCTGTTCGTGCTGCTCGGCGCGGCGGCGCTGCTGTTCCTGGCGCTGCAGTCGGCCAACCTGCTGAACCTGAGCTTCCAGAAGACCTACCAGGTCACGGCCCGCTTCGACAACATCGGCGGCCTGAAGCCGCAGACAGCCGTGCGCAGCGCCGGGGTGCTGGTGGGCCGTGTGGAATCCATCACCTTCAACGACAAGACTTTCCAGGCGGACGTCGTGCTCTCGTTACAGAGTCGTTACAGTTTCCCCAAGGACAGCTCGCTCAAGATCCTGACCAGCGGCCTGCTGGGCGACCAGTACATCGGGATCGAGGCTGGCGCCGACGAGAAGAACCTCCAGGCGGGCGACACGGTCACGGCGACGCAGTCCGCGGTGGTCCTGGAGAACCTCATCAGCCAGTTCCTCTACAGCAAGGCAGCGGAGGGCGGTTCGCAACAAGGGGCGGGAAACAAGAAATGAACTCACGATCGACCGATTCCATGGGCTGGCGCAAGGCGGCGCTCGCGGTCGCCGTCGCGATGGCCTGCGGCCTGGCGACGGCGCAGGAGGCGCAGCGGCACTCTGTCGACCCGCTGGAGCCCTTCAACCGCGGCGTCTACCGCTTCAACGACGCCGTGGACCGCGCGGTGCTGCGCCCCGTGGCCACGGCCTACCGCGATGCCGTGCCGCAGCTCATGCGCACCGGCGTGAGCAACTTCTTCGGCAACCTGGGCGACGTGTGGAACCTGGCGAACAACGTGCTGCAGTTCAAGCTGCAGGGCAGCGCCGAGACCTTCATGCGCCTGAACGTCAACACCTTCTTCGGCCTGGGCGGCCTGCTGGACATCGCCACCGATGCCGGCATCGAGCGCCACGGCGAGGACTTCGGCCAGACGCTGGGCTACTGGGGCGTGCCGGCGGGGCCCTACCTCGTGCTGCCGCTGCTGGGCCCGTCGACCATCCGCGACACTGCCGCGCTGCCGGTGGACTACTGGGGCGACGCGCTGGGGCACGTGAACGACATCCCGGCGCGCAACTCGCTGACGGTGCTGCGCGTGGTGGACCGGCGCGCGAGCCTGCTGCGGGCCAGCCAGCTGCTCCAGGATGCCGCGCTCGACCCGTACTCCTTCACGCGCGACGCCTACCTGCAGCGCCGCAACAGCGAGGTGCGCGACGGCGAACTGCCGGACGACGGCGGGCAGTAGCCGGCCGCCCGGCCGCTTGCACCCGGTTGCATCCCCGTCCGCCGAGGGGGAACCGCGCCGGCCGACGGCGGCTCGAAACCGCCGTGCATCGCTCAACCGACAAGACAAGACCGAAGGGACCGATCGAATGAACCACTTCCTGCAACGCCGTGACCTGGGCCGCTGGGCCGCTGCGGGCCTGCTGGCGCTGGCCGCCGTCGCCGGCACGCGCCCCGCGCTGGCCGCCGACGAAGCACCCGACGCGCTGGTCAAGCGCCTGTCCACTGAGGTGCTCGAGACCATCAAGGCCGATGCGTCGATCAAGGCCGGCGACGTCGACAAGATCATGAAGCTGGTCGATTCCAAGATCATGCCGAACCTGAACTTCCAGCGCATGACGGCCGCTGCCGTCGGCCCGGCCTGGCGCCAGGCCACGCCGGAGCAGAAGCAGCGCCTGCAGGACGAGTTCAAGCAGCTGCTGGTGCGCACCTATGCCGGCGCGCTCGACCAGGTGAGCGACCAGACCGTCGCGATCAAGCCCTTCCGCGGCTCGCCCTCCGACCAGGAGGCGCTGGTGCGCACCGAGATCCGCGGCCGCGGCGAGCCGGTGCAGCTCGACTACCGGCTCGAGAAGACGCCGGGCGAAGGCTACGGCTGGAAGGTCTACAACCTGAACGTGATGGGCGTCTGGCTGGTCGACACCTACCGCACCCAGTTCGCGCAGGAGATCAACAGCAAGGGCATCGACGGCCTGATCGCCGCCCTGGCGGCGCGCAACAAGTCGGGCGCCAAGAGCTGACGGGCCGCACGCGCATGGCCGAGACCGACGCCCCCCTGATGCTGGTGCTGCCCGCGCGCCTGACGCAGCAGGAGGCGCCGGCATGCATGCGCATGCTGCAGCAGGGCCTGGCGGGCCAGCGCAGTTCGTCGGCCGTGGTGGACGCCAGCGCGCTGGCGCAGTTCGATTCCTCGGCCCTGGCGGTGCTGCTGGAATGCCGCCGCGAGGCGAGCGTCCTGGGCCGGGGCTTCGCGGTCAAGGGCCTGCCGCAGCGCCTGCGCGAGCTGGCCACGCTCTACGGCATCGCGGGCCTGCTGCCGGCGGCGCCGTAGCCGCCAAAGCCCCGCGGGCGGCGCGGGGCAGGAGGCTTTCCTACAATGGCGGCCCCCACCATGCCCGCCATCCGCTTCCAGTCGGTCTCCAAGACCTATGCCTCCTCCCGGGGTCCGGGCCCCCTGCGGGCGCTGGACGATGTCAGCTTCGACATCGAGGAGGGCGAATTCTTCGGCCTGCTGGGTCCCAACGGCGCGGGCAAGACCACCCTGATCAGCATCCTGGCCGGGCTTTCCCGGCCCACCGCCGGCCAGGTGAGCGTGCACGGCTTCGACGTGCAGACGCACTATGCCGACGCCCGCCGCCAGCTCGGCATCGTGCCGCAGGAGCTGGTGTTCGACCCCTTCTTCAACGTGCGCGAGACGCTGCGCATCCAGTCCGGCTACTTCGGCATCGCCCGCAACGACGACTGGATCGACGAGCTGCTCTCCAGCCTGGGCCTGGCCGACAAGGCGGACGCCAACCTGCGCCAGCTCTCCGGCGGCATGAAGCGCCGCGTGCTGGTGGCGCAGGCGCTGGTGCACAAGCCGCCCGTCATCGTGCTGGACGAGCCGACCGCCGGCGTGGACGTGGAACTGCGCCAGACGCTGTGGCAGTTCGTCGCCCGCCTCAACAAGCAGGGCAGCACGGTGCTGCTGACCACCCACTACCTGGAGGAGGCGGAGGCCCTGTGCCACCGCATCGCCATGCTCAAGAAGGGCCGGGTGATCGCGCTCGACCGCACCAGCGAGCTGCTGAAGTCCGCCGCCAGCAACGTGCTGCGCTTCAAGACCGACGCCAGCCTGCCCTGGGCGCTGGCGCAGCATGCGCGCATCACCGGCCGCGTGGTGCAGCTGCCGGCGCAGGACGCGCGCGAGGTCGAGCAGCTGCTGGCCGCGCTGCGCGAGGCGGGCGTGGCCGTCGAGGACGTGGAGATGCGCAAGGCCGACCTGGAAGACGTGTTCATCGACCTGATGGCCGGCGAGCAGACCCCGCTGGAGGTGGCGCGATGAGCGGCGGCAGCATGGCGCCGGCGCGCTTCACGCCGCTGGGATGGCGGGCGCTGCTCTACAAGGAGGTGCTGCGCTTCTGGAAGGTCGCGGCGCAGACCATCGGCGCCCCGGTGCTCACGGCAGTGCTGTACCTGATGGTCTTCGGCCACGTGCTGGAGGACCACGTCAAGGTCTACGGCACGTTCAGCTACACCGCCTTCCTCATCCCCGGCCTGGTGATGATGAGCGTGCTGCAGAACGCCTTCGCCAACAGCTCGTCCTCGATCATCCAGAGCAAGATCATGGGCAGCCTGGTGTTCGTGCTGCTCACGCCGCTGTCGCACTGGGGCTGGTTCCTGGCCTACGTGGGCTCGTCGGTGCTGCGCGGGCTGATCGTGGGCCTGGGCGTGCTGCTGGTCACGCTGTTCTTCGCCGTGCCGCCCTTCGCGCAGCCGCTGTGGATCGTCGTCTTCGCCTTCCTCGGCGCCGCGCTGCTGGGCACCCTGGGGCTGATCGCCGGCCTGTGGGCCGAGAAGTTCGACCAGATGGCGGTGTTCCAGAACTTCCTGATCATGCCCATGACCTTCCTCTCGGGCGTGTTCTATTCCATCCATTCGCTTCCCGCCTTCTGGCAGCAGGTGAGCCACGCGAACCCGTTCTTCTACATGATCGACGGCTTCCGCCACGGCTTCTTCGGCGTCTCCGACGTGTCGCCCTGGATCAGCCTGGGCATCGTCGGCAGCGCGTGGCTGGTGGTGAGCGCGGTGGCCGTCCACCTGCTTCGCACCGGCTACAAGATCCGCGGATGAGATGATCTGCCCCCCGACTCCGCCCGCCGCTTCGCGGCGTGGGTCGCCACCCCCCGAGGGGGAGGCGCGGCCGGCTTGGGGCGGCCCGGCGCTCGGCCGCATTTGTTCGCTTCGCTCACCATGACCGCCGAAGAACTCCAGTCCATCATCCAGGCCGGCCTGCCCTGCGAGCACATCGCGCTCGAGGGCGACGGCCGCCACTGGTTCGCCACCATCGTCTCGGCCGAGTTCGAGGGCCGGCGCCCGATCCAGCGGCACCAGCGGGTGTACGCCACCCTCGGTGCGAAAATGCACACCGACGAGGTGCATGCGCTCTCGATGAAGACCTACACGCCGGCCGAATGGGCGGCGCTGGGCCACTGACCAACCCCTTTCCCCGCCGCGGGCCCTGAGCGGGCGCGCGGCGGTCTTCCGTTTTCGCTGGATCTTCCGGATGGACAAACTCCTCATTCGCGGCGGCCGCCGGCTGGCCGGCGAGGTGCGCATCTCCGGCGCCAAGAACGCCGCCCTGCCCGAACTGTGTGCCGCCCTGCTGACCGACGAGCCGGTGGTGCTGCACAACGTCCCGCGCCTGCAGGACGTGGCCACCATGCTCAAGCTGGTGCGCAACATGGGCGTCACGGCCGAGCGCGACGACAACGGCACCGTGCGGCTCGGCGCGGCCGACCTCACCAACCCGGAGGCGCCCTACGAGCTGGTGAAGACCATGCGCGCCTCGGTGCTGGCGCTGGGGCCGCTGGTGGCGCGCTTCGGCCATGCCAAGGTGTCGCTGCCCGGCGGCTGCGCCATCGGCTCGCGGCCGGTCGACCAGCACATCAAGGGCCTGGCGGCCATGGGCGCCGACATCCGCGTCGAGCACGGCTACATGGTGGCCGGCCTGCAGCCGGGCCTGAAGCGCCTGCGCGGCGCGCGCATCGCCACCGACATGGTGACGGTGACGGGCACCGAGAACTTCCTCATGGCCGCGGCCCTGGCCGAAGGCGAGACGATCCTGGAGAACGCCGCGCAGGAGCCGGAGATCCCCGACCTGGCCGAGATGCTCATCGGCATGGGCGCGAAGATCGAAGGCCACGGCACCAGCCGCATCCGCATCCAGGGCGTGGAGCGCCTGCACGGCTGCGAGCACACGGTGGTGGCCGACCGCATCGAGGCCGGCACCTTCCTGTGCGCCGTCGCGGCCACCGGCGGCAGCGTGCTGCTGCAGGGCGCGCGGGCCGATCACCTGGACGCGGTGATCGAGAAGCTGCGCGATGCCGGCGCCACGGTGTCCGAGGTGTCGGGCGGCGTGCGCATCGAGGCCAGCGGCCGGCTCAAGGCCCAGAGCTTCCGCACCACCGAGTACCCGGGCTTCCCGACCGACATGCAGGCGCAGTTCATGGCGCTGAACGTGATCGCCGAAGGCACCTCCACGGTGGCCGAGACGATCTTCGAGAACCGCTTCATGCACGTCAACGAGATGCTGCGCCTGGGCGCGCACATCCAGACCGACGGCAAGGTGGCGGTGATCGAGGGCGTGCCGCAGCTGTCGGGCGCCACCGTGATGGCCACCGACCTGCGCGCCTCGGCCAGCCTGGTCATCGCCGGCCTGGTGGCCGAGGGCGAGACGCTGGTGGACCGCATCTACCACCTGGACCGCGGCTACGACCGCATGGAAGCCAAGCTGCGCGGCCTGGGCGCCGACATCGAAAGGGTGAGCGCGTGATCACGCTGGCGTTGTCCAAGGGCCGCATCTTCGAGGAGACCATGCCCCTGCTGGCCGCGGCCGGTATCGAGGTCACCGAGGACCCGGAGAAGTCGCGCAAGCTCATCCTGCCGACCACGCGGCCCGACGTGCGCGTGGTGCTGGTGCGCGCCTCCGACGTGCCGACCTACGTGCAGTACGGCGGCGCCGACCTGGGCGTCACCGGGCTGGACGTGCTGCTGGAGCACGGCAGCCAGGGCCTGTACCAGCCGCTGGACCTGAAGATCGCCGCCTGCCGCCTCAGCGTGGCGGTGCGCGCCGACTACGACTACGCCAGCGCCGTGCGCCAGGGCGCGCGCCTGGCGGTGGCGACCAAGTACGTCGGCCTGGCGCGCGAGTTCTTCGCCCGCAAGGGCGTGCACGTGGACCTGATCAAGCTCTACGGCAGCATGGAACTGGCGCCGCTCACCGGGCTGGCCGACGCCATCGTCGACCTGGTCTCCACCGGCAACACCCTCAAGGCCAACCAGCTCGTCGAGGTGGAGCGCATCATGGACATCAGCGCCCGCCTGGTCGTCAACCAGGCCGCGCTCAAGCTCAAGCGCGAACCCATCCGCCGCATCATCGACGCCTTCGCGTCGGCCATCCCGCAACGCTAGCCCCATGAAACCGACCGCCGCCCCCGCCCGCCTGTCCACGGCCTCGGCCACCTTCGAGGCCGACTTCAAGGCGCGCCTGCACTGGTCGGCCGACACGGACGCGGCCATCGAGCAGCGCGTGGCCGACATCCTGGCCGACGTGCGCCAGCGCGGCGACGCGGCGGTGCTGGACTACACCCGCCGCTTCGACGGCCTGGCCGCCGAGTCGATGGCGCAGCTGGAGCTGACGCAGGCCGACTTCCAGGCCGCCTTCGACGCGCTGCCCGCCGCGCAGCGCGATGCCCTGCGCAGCGCGGCCGAGCGGGTGCGCAGCTACCACGAGGCGCAGAAGAAGGCCAGCGGCGAGAGCTGGACGTACCGCGACGCCGACGGCACGCTGCTCGGCCAGAAGGTCACGCCGCTGGACCGCGTCGGCATCTACGTGCCGGGCGGCAAGGCGGCCTACCCGTCGAGCCTGCTGATGAACGCCATCCCCGCCCACGTGGCCGGCGTGCAGGAGATCATCATGGTGGTGCCCACGCCCGCCAAGGGCAGCGTGGCCACCGGCGGCAGCGGCGAGCAGGCCTCGGCCCGGGGCGAGCGCAACGAGCTGGTGCTGGCCGCCGCCCACGTCGCCGGCGTCACCCGCGCCTTCACCATCGGCGGCGCGCAGGCCGTGGCGGCGCTGGCCTACGGCACCGCCACCGTGCCGGCGGTGGACAAGATCACCGGCCCCGGCAACGCCTACGTGGCGGCGGCCAAGCGGCGCGTCTTCGGCACCGTGGGCATCGACATGATCGCCGGCCCGAGCGAGATCCTGGTGCTGGCCGACGGCAGCACGCCGCCCGAGTGGGTGGCGATGGACCTGTTCAGCCAGGCCGAGCACGACGAGCTGGCGCAGAGCATCCTGCTCAGCCCCGACGCCGCCTACATCGACGCCGTGCAGCGCGAGATCGACCGGCTGCTGCCGGCCATGCCGCGCGCCGACATCATTGCCGCCAGCCTGAATGGCCGCGGCGCGCTGATCCACACCCGCGACATGGAAGAGGCCTGCGCCATCAGCAACCGCATCGCCCCCGAGCACCTGGAGGTGAGCAGCCGCGAGCCGCACCGGTGGGAGCCGCTGCTCAGGCACGCCGGCGCCATCTTCCTGGGCGCCTTCACCAGCGAATCGCTGGGCGACTACTGCGCCGGCCCCAACCACGTGCTGCCCACCAGCGGCACCGCGCGCTTCTCGTCGCCGCTGGGCGTGTACGACTTCCAGAAGCGCAGCAGCCTGATCGAGGTGAGCGAGCAGGGCGCGCAGGCGCTCGGCCCCATCGCCGCCGAGCTGGCCTACGGCGAAGGCCTGCAGGCGCATGCGCGGGCGGCGGAGATGCGCCTGGCGCACGGCCAGGAGCGGCCCGCTCCATGAGCGCGCCACGCGCCGGCCGCCGCGGCGAGCCGGCCGCGGGATCCGATCACGACGAAAGAAAGGGAGAAAAGACCATGACATTGCTCGAATCACTGCTTCGATCCGGCCGGTGCCGCCTCGCGGCCTGGCTGGCCGCTTCGCTGGCCGTGCTCGTCGCCGCCTGCAGCACGCAGCCCCGGGAGGCGCCGCCCGCTGCCGCGACGCGCCCGGCCGAGGCCGCCGCGCCGGCGCCCGCCGCGCGCCTCGGCACGCAGTGGGGCGAAGGCCGCGAGTCGCGCGTGCGCAGCGTCGAGGCGCGCCGCCTGAACCCGCAGCAGCCCGACGACGTGCTCACGGTCGGCTACGCCGGCGCATCGGGCGTGCGGGCCGCGGTCGGCCGCGATCCACAGCGCCAGCTCAACGTGCCGCTGGCGCAGGGCGATGTCGAATGGTCGATCCGGGACGAGAACGACCACCCCCTGCCGCTGCAGCAGGCGCGCGGCGGCGGCACGCTGCAGGTCGCCGGCACCGAGGGCGCGCGCTACGTGCTGGTGCTGCGCAACCTGAGCGAGCGCAGCTACGAGGTCGTGGCCACGGTGGACGGGCTGGACGTGCTCAGCGGCCAGCCCGGCAGCCTGAGCCGCCCCGGCTACGTGCTCCAGCCCCAGGGGCTGCTGCGCATCGAGGGCTTCCGCAAGAGCCGGGACGAGGTGGCCGCCTTCCGCTTCGCCGCGCCGGGACGGGCCTACGCCGCCAACACGCCGGCGGGCGATGCCCGCAACATCGGCGTCATCGGCACGGCGCTGTTCGAGCTGCAGCTGCCCGGCCAGCCGCCGGCGCCGCGGGGCGGCGCGGACCGGCCGCGCGCCTTCCCGGCGGATCCGTCGTCCCCCTTCGCGCCGCCGCCGCGCTACGGTCCGGCCCGATGACATTCCTGCGCCGCGTGTCCTGCCTCGCGCTCGCGTTCGGCACCGCCGCCGCGGCGCAGGCGATGAGCATCCGCGAGCTGCGCACCCTGGAGGCCAACGAGAAGGACGGCCAGGCCTATGCCGGCTACTACCTGGTCGGCGTGCTGGAGGGCCTGCGCGAGGCCTCCGACGCGGCGCAGCGGGCCGGCGGCCGGCCGCTGTTCTGCGTCAACGGCCGGCGGCTCGAGCCGGCCATGGCCCGTTCGCTCTACCAGGGCGAGCTGGGCCGCCACGCCGAGCTGTACGAGGCAGACATGCCGGTGCAGCTGGTGATGTCCGCCGCCCTGCAGAACAGCTTCCGCTGCCCGCCCTGACGATGCCCCTGTCCACCATGCCTTCCGATCCCGCCGACCTCACGACCCGCGCCCTGGCGCGCCTTCGACCCGACGTGCGCGACATGCATGCCTATGCCGTGCAGGACGCGCGCGGCCTGCTCAAGCTCGATGCGATGGAGAACCCCTACGGCCTGCCGCCCGCGCTGCAGGCCGCGCTGGGCGAGCGGCTGGGCGCCCTGGCGCTCAACCGCTACCCGGGCGAGCGCGGCGAGGATCTGAAGCGTGCCCTCGCCGCGCACGCCGGCGTGCCGGCGGGCCACGCCATCGTGCTCGGCAACGGCTCCGACGAACTCATCTCGCTGGTCGCCATGGCCTGCGACCTGCCCGGCGCCGGCATCCTGGCGCCGCTGCCGGGCTTCGTCATGTACGCCATCAGCGCGCAGATGCAGGGCCTGAAGTTCACCGGCGTGCCGCTGACGGCCGACTTCGCGCTCGACGAGGCCGCCATGCTCGCCGCCATCGAGCGCGAGCGCCCGGCCATCCTGTACCTGGCCTACCCCAACAACCCCACCGCCAACCTGTGGGACGCGGCCGCGATGCAGCGCCTGGTCGACGCCCAGGGCGCGCAGGGCGGCCTGGTGGTGGTGGACGAGGCCTACCAGCCCTTCGCCGGCCGCACCTGGCTCGACGCCATCCGCCGCGAGCCTGGGCGCCACGGCCACGTGCTGCTGATGCGCACGCTCAGCAAGTTCGGCCTGGCCGGCGTGCGGCTGGGCTACCTGATCGGCCCGCAGGCGCTGGTCGCCGAGATCGACAAGGTGCGCCCGCCCTACAACGTGAGCGTGCTGAACTGCGAGTGCGCGCTCTTCGCCCTGGAGCATGCCGAGGTGTTCGCCCGGCAGGCCGAGGCGATCCGCCGCGACCGCGCGGCGCTGGTCGAGGCGCTGGCCCGGCTGCCTGGCGCGAAGGTCTGGCCGAGCGACGCCAACATGGTGCTGCTGCGCGTGCCGGACGCGGAAAAGGCCTTTGCGGGCATGAAGGCGCGCGGGGTGCTGGTGAAGAACGTTTCTAAAATGCACCCGCTGCTGGCGAACTGCCTGCGCCTGACGGTCGGCACCGCCGACGAGAACGCGCAGATGCTCGCCGCGCTGGAAGCCTCCCTATGAACACCCCCACGGCCCCCGACGCCATCGTTGCCGCCGGCGCCGCCGCGCCCGCGCGCGTGGCCGACGTCACCCGCCACACCGCCGAGACGAAGATCCGCGTGCGCGTCGACCTCGACGGCACCGGCCGCGCCCGGCTCGCCACCGGCATCGGCTTCTTCGACCACATGCTCGACCAGATCGCCCGCCACGGGTTGATCGACCTCGACGTCGAATGCCAGGGCGACCTGCACATCGACGGCCACCACACGGTCGAGGACGTGGGCATCACCCTCGGCCAGGCCGTGGCGAAGGCGGTGGGCGACAAGAAGGGCATCCGCCGCTACGGCCACGCCTACGTGCCGCTGGACGAGGCCCTGTCGCGCGTGGTGATCGACTTCTCCGGCCGTCCCGGCCTGCACATGGACGTCGATTTCACCAGCGGCATGGTCGGCGGCTTCGACACGCAGCTGGCCTTCGAGTTCTTCCAGGGCTTCGCCAACCACGCGCTGGCGACGCTGCACATCGACAACCTCAAGGGCGTCAACGCGCACCACCAGTGCGAGACGATCTTCAAGGCCTTCGCCCGCGCCGTGCGCGCCGCGCTGGAGCTGGACCCGCGTTCGGCCGGCGTGATTCCCTCGACCAAGGGCACGCTCTAGGCCGCTGCTCCCTTCTGCCATCAACAGCCAGTCCGTGATGACCAATTCCGTCGCCGTTGTCGACTACGGCATGGGCAACCTGTGGTCCGTCTCGCAGGCCGTGCGCCACGCGGCCGACCAGGCCGGGGTCGAGGTCTTCGTCACCGCCGACCCCGACGTGGTGCGCCGCGCCACGCGCGTGGTGCTGCCGGGCCAGGGCGCCATGCCCGACTGCATGGGCGAACTGCGCCGAGCCAGCGATGGGGGCCTGCTCGAATCCGTGCTGGAGGCCGCCGCTTCCAAGCCGCTGTTCGGCGTCTGCGTCGGCATGCAGATGCTGCTGTCGCGCAGCGAGGAGGGCCCCTCGGACGGCCTCGGGCTCATCCCCGGCGAGGTGATGCGCTTCCGGCTCGAAGGCCGGCGCCAGCCCGACGGCAGCCTCTACAAGGTGCCCCAGATGGGCTGGAACCAGGTGGCGCAGGCCCGGCCGCATGCGCTCTGGGCCGGCGTGCCCGACGGTACGTATTTCTACTTCGTCCACAGCTTCTATGCGCAGCCGCGCGACACCGTCCACAGCGTGGGCGAGGCCGAGTACGGCACGCGCTTTACCGCCGCCGTGGCTCGCGATAACATTTTTGCGACCCAGTTCCACCCGGAGAAGAGTGCGGACCACGGGTTGCAGCTGTATCGAAACTTCCTCCACTGGAATCCCTGAGGCCCCGGACCTTCACTTGCGTGCCAGGCGTGCGGCATGTCGTGCCAGCGCCATTCCACCCGGCTGACCGTTCCTGCCTCTTCCCGCCGCCTCCGTCGTTTTTCCCACCTGCCGCACCTCGCGACACCATGCTCCTCATTCCTGCGATCGACCTCAAGGATGGCCACTGCGTTCGACTGAAGCAGGGCGACATGGACCAATCGACCGTGTTCGGCGAAGACCCCGCTGCCATGGCCCTGAAGTGGGTCGAGGCCGGCGCGCGCCGCCTGCACCTGGTCGACCTGAACGGCGCCTTCGCCGGCAAGCCGCAGAACCATGCGGCGATCAAGTCCATCCTGCGCGCCGTGGGCGCCGAGATCCCGGTGCAGCTGGGCGGTGGCATCCGCGACCTCGACACCATCGAGCGCTACATCGACGACGGCCTGCGCTACGTGATCATCGGCACCGCGGCGGTGAAGAACCCGGGCTTCCTGAAGGACGCCTGCAGCGCCTTCGGCGGCCACATCATCGTCGGCCTCGACGCGAAGGAAGGCAAGGTCGCCACCGACGGCTGGAGCAAGCTCACCGGCCACGAGGTGGTCGACCTGGGCAAGAAGTTCGAGGACTACGGCGTCGAGTCCATCATCTACACCGACATCGGCCGCGACGGCATGCTCTCGGGCATCAACATCGACGCCACCGTCAAGCTCGCGCAGGCGCTTACCATCCCCGTCATCGCCTCGGGCGGCCTCTCGAACATCACCGACATCGAGCAGCTGTGCGCGGTGGAGGAAGAGGGCGTCGAAGGCGTGATCTGCGGGCGCGCCATCTATTCGGGCGACCTCGACTTCGCCGCTGCGCAGGCCCGGGCGGACGAACTGGCCGGCGCCTGATTCGTTCACGGGCGGCCGGCCGCGCATGCTGTCCGCCCTCGCCATCGCCAACTACCGCTCGCTGCGCGAGCTGGTGGTGCCGCTGGCCCCGCTCACGGTCGTCACCGGTCCCAACGGCAGCGGCAAGTCCAGCGTGTACCGTGCCATGCGCCTGCTGGCCGAGGTGGCGGCCGGCGGCGTGGTGCGCTCCCTCGCGCGCGAAGGCGGCCTGCCGTCCACCCTGTGGGCCGGCCCGGAGCGCATCTCGGCCGCGATGCGGCGCGGCGAGGTCCCGGTGCAGGGCACGGCGCGCCGGCGCGGCGATCCGCCCGTTCGGCTCAAGCTCGGCTTCGGCGCCGCGGACACCGGGGGCTTCGGCTACGCCATCGAGATCGGGCTGCCGCAGGAGATGCCGTCCTCCGCCTTCACCCTCGACCCGGAGATCAAGGCCGAGGCCGTGTTCAGCGGCCCGCTGGCGCGGCCGGCCGCACTGCTGGTGGCGCGCGAGGCCGCCGCCCTGCGCGGCCGCGCGGACGCGCGCGGCTGGGAGCGCCTCGGCCGTCCCGTGCCGGCCTGGGCCAGCATGCTCACCGAATTCGCCGATCCGCAGCGCGCGCCGGAGATGCTGGCCGTGCGCGAGCAGATCCGCGCCTGGCGCTTCTACGACCACTTCCGCGCCGACCCCGACAGCCCGGCGCGCCAGCCGCAGCTGGGCACCCGCACGCCGGTGCTGGCCGCCGACGGCAGCGACCTGGCGGCGGCCGTGCAGACCATCCTGGAGATCGGCGACGGCGAGGCGCTGCATGCGGCGGTGGACGATGCCTTCCCGGGCGCGCGCCTGGCGGTACAGCGCAGCGACGACGGCCGCTTCGCGCTGCACATGCACCAGCACGGCCTGCTGCGGCGGCTGGCCATGGCCGAGCTGTCCGACGGCACGCTGCGCTACCTGCTGTGGGTGGCGGCGCTGCTCACGCCGCGCCCGCCGCCGCTGCTGGTGCTCAACGAGCCCGAGACCAGCCTGCACCCGGACCTGCTGCCGGCCCTGGGCCGGCTGATCGTGCGGGCGGCGCGCGACGCACAGCTGATCGTCGTGTCGCACGCCCACCGCCTCATCGCGGCCCTCGACACCGCCGCCGAGGCCGATGCCCTGCAGCGCATCGAGCTGGGGAAGGACTTCGGCGAGACACGCATCGCCAACCTCGGCGCGGACGACATCCCGCGCTGGGTGTGGCCCGCGGGCTGACGCCGCCCACCGCGGCGCCGGCCCGGCCGGCTACTCCGGCTTGAGCGCCATGGTCTGCAGGATGGTCTCCAGCTGCGGGCTCATCGGCAGGTCCAGGCTGGTGCCCGAGGGCAGCCGGGCGAGGAACCAGCGCTTGTACTGGCGCTCGATCTCGCCGTCCGCCGCCAGGGCCTGGAAGCTGTCCTTCACCACCTGCGCGAACTGGGGGTCGTCCTTGCGGAACATCAGGCCGTAGGGGTCGTAGGAAAGGTAGTCGCCCACCACCTGGAACGCGCCCTTGCCCTTGTTCTCGGCGATCAGGCCGTACAGCAGCACGTCGTCCGTCGCGAAGGCGTCGGCCTCGCCGGCCGCCACCCTGGCGAAGCCTTCCGCATGGTCGCGCGTCACCGCCAGGCGGATGCCGAGCCGGAACTTCTCCGACAGGCGGCGCAGCGCCTGCTCGTTGGTGGTGCCTGCCGTCACGGCCACCGTCTTGCCCGCCAGGTCGCGAAAGTCGCGGATCGGCGAGCCCTTCTTCACCATCACCTTGGTGCCGGCCACGAAGACGATGGGCGAGAAGGCCGCCTGCTTGCGCCGCTCGAGGTTGGCGGTGGTGGAGCCGCACTCCACGTCCACGCGGCCGCTGGCCACGGCCTCGATGCGGTTGTCGGAGGTGACGGGCACCCAGCGGATCGACAGGTCGCGGTGGATCGCGGTCTCGATCGAGCTCACCAGGGCCTTGCACAGCTCCACCGAATAGCCGATGGGCTCGCCGCGCGGGCCCAGGTAGGAGAAGGGGATCGAGGACTCCCGGTAGCCGAGCGCGATGCTGCCCGATTGCCGGACCTTGGCCAGCGTGCCGGCAAGCTGCGCCGGCGCGCTGGGCACCGGCACGCCGTTCTCGTCCTGCGCCGCCGCGCCGGCGGCGATGCCCGCTGCCGCCGCCGCCAGCGCCGCCGCGCGTGCGATTCTTGCGATGAGCCGCATGTCGGTGCCTCAGGTGTGCACCGGGTGCGCCATGGTGGATTCGGACTCGTCCTCGATGCGGTGCGCCCGCGCGTCGGCTTCCGACTCGGGCAGCAGCTCGCCCTCCCACTTGGCGACCACCGCGCTGGCGATCGAGTTGCCCACAGCGTTGGTGGCCGAGCGCCCCATGTCGAGGAAGGTGTCCACGCCCAGGATCAGCAGCAGCCCTGCCTCGGGGATGTTGAACTGGTTGAGCGTGGCGGCGATCACCACCAGCGAGGCGCGCGGCACGCCGGCCATGCCCTTGGAGGTGAGCATCAGGATCAGCAGCATCGTGATCTGCGTGCCCAGCGGCAGATGGATGTCGTAGGCCTGCGCGATGAACAGCGTCGCGAAGGTGCAATACATCATCGAGCCGTCGAGATTGAACGAGTACCCCATCGGCATCACGAAGCTGGAGATCTTGCGCTTGACGCCGAAGCGGTCCAGCGCGTCCAGGATCTTCGGGTAGGCGGCCTCGGAGCTGGCCGTGGCAAAGGACAGCATGAAGGCCTCCTTGATCAGCACCAGCAGCTTGAACACGCGCGGCCCGAGGAAGGCGAAGCCCGCCGCCACCAGCACGGCCCACAGCACGAACAGGCCGAGGTAGAAGTCGCCCATGAACACCGCGAACTTCAGCAGGATGCCCAGCCCGTTGACCGCCACGGTGGCGGCCATGGCGGCCAGCACCGCCAGCGGGGCCAGCTTCATCACGTAGCCGGTGATCTTGAGCATCACGTGCGACAGCTCGTCGATGGCGGCCACCAGCGTCCTGCCCTTGTCGCCCAGCGCGGCCAGGGCCACGCCGAAGAACATCGAGAACACCACGATCTGCAGGATCTCGTTGTTGGCCATGGCCTCGGCGAAGGACTTGGGGATCAGGTGGCTGACGAAGTCCTTGAGCGTGAACTTGGAGGTCGCCAGGTTGGCCGAGGCACCGATGTCCGGCAGCGGCAGTCCCAGGTTGTGGCCCGGCTGCAGCAGGTTGGCCAGGATCAGTCCCAGGATCAGCGACACCAGCGAGGCCGTCACGAACCAGCCCATCGCCTTGAGGAACACGCGCCCCACCGAGGCCGCGTCGCCCATGTGGGCGATGCCCACCACGAGGGTGGAGAAGACCAGCGGCCCGATCAGCATCTTGATCAGACGCAGGAAGACGTCGGAGAAGATCGAGATGTAGCCGGCGATCTGCGTCGCGGACTTCTTGTCGGGAAAGTTGATGAAGATCATGTAGCCGATGACGATCCCGATCACCATGGCGATCAGGATCCATGCGGCCATGGGCAGCTTTTTCATGTGACCCCCTTTGTAGGAATGGAGTGTTTGCGGGTAGTGCGCCCCTGCGCACCGCACAGCCTAGGAACAAGGCCACGCCGGCGCAATCAGGAGTGATGGCAGCGCGCCGCCGGCCGCCGGATTCGGCCAAGCCAGTTGCGTGCCCGGGCGGCGTGCCATCCATGCCGATCCGGCCTGCCGTCATGCGTTTGCGACCTGAAGGACCGGAGCCACTCCCTAGAATCGGCCGGCATGAGCGTCGAACGTGTTGAATTTCACGGCCAACCTGCACTGAGGCAGGCGCTGCCAGAAGGCGATGCCGTGGTCGTGGCGTTGCACGGCGGCCACGTGCTGTCGTGGTGCACGGGCGACGGCACCGAGCGGCTGTACCTGAGCCCGCGGGCGCTGTTCGATGGCCGCAGCGCCATCCGCGGCGGCGTGCCGGTGTGCTTCCCCCAGTTCAACCAGCGCGGGCCGCTGCCCAAGCACGGCTTCGCGCGCAACCTGCCCTGGCAGGCGCAGGATGAGGAGGGCGGCGCGCTGGCGCTGGCCTTGCGCGACGGCCCCGCGACGCAGGCCTTCTGGCCCGAGCGGTTCGAACTCCGGCTGCGGCTCGGCTTGGCGCCCGGTCGGCTGCGCCTGACCCTGGACGTGCACAACACCGGCGAGGCGCCCTGGTCCTTCACCGCGGCATTGCACACCTACCTGCGCGTGGACGACGCGGCCGGGGCCCGTCTCGAGGGCCTGCAGGGCGCCGCCCGCTGGGATGCGGTGCGCGACCTGCGCCTGACCGAAGCCGCACCGGCCCTGCGCTTCGGGGAGGAATTCGACAGCGTCTATGCGGCACCCGGGCGGCCGATGGCGCTGGTGGACGGCGCCAACCGCCTGGCGATCACCCAGAGCGCCACCTGCACCGAGACGGTGGTGTGGAACCCCGGGCCCGAACTCAGCGCCCGGCTGGCCGACCTGCCCGGCGATGGCTGGCGCCACATGCTGTGCGTGGAGGCGGCCTGCATCGACGCGCCCGTCGTGCTGGCGCCCGGCGCCCGGTGGACGGCATGGCAGGAACTGGCCGTCCTTTCCTGATTTCTCCTCCTTCTTCTTTTTCCCTTCGACCCATCGGATCGCCATGCTGGCCAAACGCATCATTCCCTGCCTCGACGTCACCGGCGGCCGCGTCGTCAAGGGCGTCAACTTCGTCGAACTGCGCGACGCCGGCGATCCGGTCGAGATCGCGGCCCGCTACAACGCCCAGGGCGCCGACGAACTGACCTTCCTCGACATCACCGCCACCAGCGACGACCGCGGCCTCATCCTGCACCTGATCGAGGCGGTCGCCTCGCAGGTGTTCATTCCGCTCACGGTGGGCGGCGGCGTGCGCACGGTGGACGATGTGCGCCGCCTGCTCAACGCCGGCGCGGACAAGACCAGCTTCAATTCCGCCGCCATCGCCAACCCCCAGGTCATCCAGGACGCCTCGGACAAGTACGGCGCGCAGTGCATCGTGGTCGCCATCGACGCCAAGCGCCGCACGCCGGAGGAGGCGGCCGCGCGCGGCCCCGGCTGGGACGTCTACAGCCACGGGGGCCGCAAGAACACCGGCCTGGACGCTGTCCAGTGGGCGGTGGAGATGGCACGCCGCGGCGCCGGCGAGATCCTGCTCACCAGCATGGACCGCGACGGCACCCAGAGCGGCTTCGATCTTGCGCTCACCCGTGCCGTGGCCGACGCCGTGAGCGTGCCGGTGATCGCCTCCGGAGGGGTCGGCACCCTCGACCACCTGGCCGACGGCGTCCAGCAGGGCGGCGCCGACGCGGTGCTGGCCGCCAGCATCTTCCACTACGGCCAGCACACCGTGGGCGAGGCCAAGGCGCGCATGGCCGAGCGCGGCATTCCGGTGCGAATGTAACAAGTAGCACCCGTTTACGTATTGAGACGCCACCGCGCATGGAGCTCTCTTTCGCGATGCTGCCAATTTTGTCCAGAAAAATTAAACTGGAAGTAGTACAAATAACCTGTAAGTAGTACAGTTGCCCCTGGCCGAAGAGCAATCACCGGCCTCACGCAGCAGGTGCTGGCCGACTGGCGGAGCCGGATTGGCCATGTGCGGTATCGCGCATGCGCCGTGCTGTCGTGTAATATTTGAACCTTCTTCTTACTGGATAAGTTATCCAGGTGTAACGGGTCAGGGGAACCGTCATGCTGTTTGCGTCCGTCAACGACGGGACCAAGGCGCCCATTCTTGCCGCCGGCGGCGTCAACGCCGTGTTGGGTCTGGCTCTGCGCGTGGGCGACGCGATGATCTTCGGCGGTGCCGGGGTGCTGGCCTTCGCCCTGCGCTTCGGTCACGCGCCGATGAGTGCCGACTATGTGCAGGTGATCAGCCTCGGCGTGCTGCTCGCCCTGATCGTCCTGAACGGCGGATCGGTCTACCGGAGCTGGCGCGGCCACAGCGTCGCGAGCGAGGCCATGAAGCTGGCCGCCATGTGGATGATCACCTTCTGCCTGCTCGCGGTCTACGTGCTGGCATTGAGAGTGGGACATGAACTGTCCCGCCTGTGGTGGTTCGGCTGGTTCGTGCTCGGCCTGGGCGGCGCGGTCGTGTTCCGGGCCATCGTCCGGGGGACGGCCAACTGGGTGCGGGTGCAGGGCATGGACGCGCGCAGCGCGGTCGTGGTCGGTGCCAACCCGGACGCGCAGCGGCTGGTCGACGTCCTGCGGCGCAACAAGTGGGCCGGCATCGAGGTGTGCGGCTGGTTCGCCACCGACGCCGACCGCGAGCCGCTGACCGGCGCGCCGCTCCTGGGCCAGCTGGATCACCTGGGCGAATACGTGGAATCGCAGCAGATCGACCAGGTCTGGCTGGCGTTGCCCCTGCAGGAGCAGGTTCACATTGCCACCGCCGTCGGCCAGTTGCGGCACTGCACGGCCGACATCCGGCTCGTTCCCGACCTGTTCGGCATCCACCTGCTGAACCACTCGGTCGAGGAAGTGGCGGGCCTGCCGGTGATCACGCTGCAGCAGACCCCCCTGCAGGGCGTGTCGCGGGTCGTCAAGGCGGTGGAAGACCGGGTGCTGGCCTTTTTCATCCTGCTGCTGATCTCACCGCTGATGCTGCTGATCGCCCTGGCCGTCAAGCTGAGCTCGCCCGGACCGGTGTTTTACAGGCAGGAGCGCGTCAGCTGGAACAACCAGCGCTTCGACATGCTCAAGTTCCGTTCCATGCCGGTCGATGCGGAGAAGGGCAGCGGCGCGGTGTGGGCCAAGGCGGGCGAGCAGCGCGCCACGCGGGTGGGTGCGTTCCTGCGCAAGACCAGCCTCGACGAGCTGCCGCAGTTCATCAACGTGCTCAAGGGCGACATGTCGATCGTGGGCCCACGCCCGGAGCGGCCCGTGTTCGTCGAGAAGTTCAAGAACGAGATCCCCGCCTACATGAAGAAGCACATGGTCAAGGCCGGCATCACCGGCTGGGCCCAGGTCAACGGCTGGCGCGGATCGACCGACCTCGGCAAGCGCATCGAGTGCGACATCTTCTACATCCAGAACTGGTCGCTGGGCTTCGACCTCTGGATCATCTTCCTGACCCTGTTCAAGGGCTTCATTCACAAGAATGCGTACTAGTCCCGCGTCGTCCTGGCTCCCGGGCGATGTCCGGGGCGGCGAGGTCGTGCAGCCTGCGAAGGCCGTGGCTGCGGATCGCCCGCGGAAGGTTGCGCTCGTGCACTACTGGCTGGTCAGCATGCGCGGCGGCGAGAAGGTGCTCGAGGTCCTGAGCGACCTCTATCCCGAGGCCGACATCTTCACCCTGGTCTGCGATCCGCAGGCCATCTCGCCCAAGCTGCGGCGCCATCGCATCCACACCTCTTTCCTGCAGAAGATCGGCGGCGTGCGGCACTACCAGAAGATGCTGCCGCTGATGCCCTTCGCCCTGGAGTCGTTCGACCTGACCGGCTACGACCTGATCATCTCGAGCGAGTCGGGCCCGGCCAAGGGCATCGTGCCAGGGCCCGACGCCACGCACATCTGCTACTGCCACTCGCCCATGCGCTACATCTGGGACCTGTATCCCCAGTACCGGGCGGCATCGGGCGCCGCGACGCGCGCCATGATGTCGCTGATGGCGCCGCTGCTGCGCCAGTGGGACGTGAGCACGGCGCACCGCGTGGACCACTTCATCGCCAACTCGGCCTACGTGGCGCGCCGCATCGAGAAGTACTACCGGCGCGACGCGCATGTCGTGCATCCGCCGGTGGACCTGTCGCGCTTCACGGCGACCGCCGCGCCCGGCGACTACTACCTCTGCGCCGGCCAGGTCACGCCCTACAAGAAGATCGAGATCGCGGTGGAGGCCTGCACCCGACTGGGCCGGCGGCTGGTCGTGATCGGGGCCGGCGTCGGTCCGTCGCTGAAGCGGATGGCCGGGCCCAGCGTGGAATTTCTCGGCCCGGTGGACGACGCGGAGATGGTGCGCCGCTTCGCCGAATGCAGGGCGCTGCTGTTCCCGGGCGTGGAGGACTTCGGCATCGTGCCCCTGGAAGTCATGGCCAGCGGCCGCCCGGTCATCGCCTACGGCCGTGGCGGCGCCCTCGAAACCGTCGTGGACGGCCGCACCGGCCTCCTGTTCCACGAGCAGACCGCCGACGCCATGGTCGAGGCCATTCAGCGCTTCGAGGCGACCGAGGGCGCTTTCAGCGCCCAGGCATCGCACGCGCACGCACGCAGCTTCGACACGGGCGTCTTCAAGGCGCGGATGGCCGAACTGATCGACAGGCTGGCGACGCGGCAGCGTTCCGCGCACGGCAAGGAGGCCCAGGCATGGACCTGATTCCCATCGCGATCTTCTGGGGCCTCGCCATCTGGGCTTTCTTCGGCCGCAGCCGGAGGCTGCTGTACCTGTTCTTCGCCACGGTGCCTTTCGGTTCCTTCGCGGCGATTCCCACCGCGCTGACCGGCGGCTTCACCCTCACGCCCACGCCGCTCGTCGCGGTTCTGTTGGTGGTGCGCCAGTTCTGCAGCAAGGATGAACTCGTCCAAGGCCTGAGCCTCGCTCTGCGCCCTTCCAGGATGCTGCTGCTACTTCTCTTCTGGCTGCTGGCCATCGTGACCACCTTGGCAATGCCGCGTCTGTTCCGGGGCCAGGTGACCGTCGTGCCGGTCAAGGGAACCGAATTCATGGGAGTGGCCCAGTTGCAGCCTACCCCGCAGAACTTGTCGCAGGCGCTCTACGTCACGATCTCGGTGCTGGCCGTACTGGCCTTCGCGAGGATGCTGCGCACCGCGCCCATGCGGCAGCACGCACTCAAAGCGCTGTGCCTGGGGGCTGCGATCACCGTCATGACCGGCATGCTGGATTTCGCTTCCCTGTACCTGGCGCCGCTGGCGTCGATGCTGGAGCCTTTCCGTACAGCCTCTTACGCCTTGCTCACCAACGTGGAACTGGAGGACGGAAAGCGGCTTGTCGGCCTGATGCCGGAAGCGTCGGCGTTCGGCGGCCTTGCTCTGGCTTTCCTGGTGTGGCTCTATTTCCTACGACGTGCGATGCCTGCAGGCGTGCTGCGCGAGCGCGTTGTGCCTGTGCTGTTGTTGTTGCTGCTGCTGCTGGTATGGCTTTCCACCTCGTCGGCTGCCTACATGAGCATGGCGGTGTTCGTCTGCATGGCGGTCGCGGAATGGACCTGGCGCGCCATGCAGGCGCGCGGGAATGCCCTCGTGCGCCGCGGCCTCTCACGTGAACTCGCTACCGGTGTGGGCGTGTTGTTCGTCCTGCTGCTCTTGGTCGTCGCTTTCCCGAATCTGCTGGAGCCCATCAGAAGACAGGTCGATGAGTTCGTGCTGCAGAAAAGCGCCAGCAGTTCCTTCGAAGAGCGCAGCATGTGGACGCGCGTCTCGTGGGAGGCGCTGATGGCCACCAATGGTCTGGGCGTGGGGCTCGGCGGCACGCGTGCTTCCAACTACGCCGTGGCCTTGCTCAGCAATGCCGGCGTGGCAGCGGGTGTGCTGTATTTCTCCTTCGTGGTGCAAAGCTTGCTGCTGCGACGCGTGCCGGTCTACGACCTCCAGGGCCAGGCCCTGATGCACGGTATCCGCTGGGCCTACGTTGTTCCTTTCGTGACCAGCCTCATGATCGGCACGACACCGGACTTCGGCATTTTCAACGCGTTCCTGTATGGCTTCTCGGCCGCCATCGTGAGCACCACCTTCGCCCTGCATGTCGGGTCGAAGCCCCAGGTGCCATCCCCGCATCCCGTCGTGCTGCGCAGTGCCTATGACGCATGAACAGCGCAATCTCGCCGGACGCGTTGCCGGCGCCGGCGCATGGACGGTGGGTGCGCGCTTGGTCGCCAAGCTGGTCGACCTGGCCCTGCTGTTCTTCCTCGCCCGCTTTTTGGAGCCGGCAGATTTCGGCCTTGTGGCGACAGCCATGGCCACCGTATTCATCGTCGAGGCGCTCTTCGAACTGCCGCTGAGCGCGGCGCTGGTCCGCGTGCCCGACCTCACAGAGGAGATGCTGCAGACCGCCTTCACACTGGGGCTGCTGCGCGGCCTGGTCGTCACCCTGTTGCTGTGCGCTCTTGCATGGCCGATGGCGGTGCTCAATGCCGAACCCAGGTTGACTGCACTGATGGCCGCGCTGGCGGCTGCGCCGGCGATGCGCGGCCTGGTCAGTCCGCGCATGGTCGAATATGACCGCGTCTTCAACTTCCGCCCACAGGCAGTTCTGGAGTTCTCCGGCAAAGCGGTCGCGTTCTGCGTCTCCTTCGTATTGGCGGCAGCTTTCCACAGCTACTGGGCCATTGCCGCCGCTACGGTCTGCGGACCCGCGATCGTGACCGTGCTGTCTTATTTCGCGGCGCCCCTGCGGCCCCGGCTGACGCTCTCGCAGTGGCCTCTTTTCTCCAACCTGGTTGGTTGGGGGTTTGCGGTGCAATTGTGTTCTGCACTCAATTGGCAGCTTGACAGGTTGTTGCTGCCCAAGCTGACACCCGTGGCGTTGTTCGGCCAATATTCCATTGCGAAGCAACTCACGGAGACACCTTCACAGGCGCTGGCGGCGCCGCTGCAAAGGCCGTGCATGGCCGCATTGGCCAATGCCGGCGCCCATGTCGGTGATCGCTATTTGCAACTCAACCGGGCCGTCTCGATCGTCTTCGCGCCGGCCATCGCGTTGCTGGTGGTATGGCCCGAACCGGTGATCCGGGTGATGCTGGGCGACAAGTGGCTTCCTGCGGCGCCATGGTTGCAGTGGATGAGTGCCACCATGCTGCTGTCCCTGCCCGCCATGCTGGTCGGCGCACTGTGCCTGACCATGGATCAGGCCCGTCCGTTCGCGGTGCGGAATTTCTTCCAGTTGCTGGTGCGCGTGCCGGCTATTTGGTTCGGCGCTGTCCATTTTGGGGTGCCTGGTGTCATCGCGGCCAATGCGATCGCAGGGGCGGCAGGGGTGGGCGCCTCCCTGATCGTCGTTCGCCAATTGGCACGGACATCCATAAGTGCCCAGCTCAAAACCTCCCTCATCCCGCTTGCGGCGCTCATCCCGGCGTGTTTCTTTCTTTGGCTGGTCAAGCCCCAGGTCATGGGAGCGTCTACTTTCCCGGGCCTTGTCTTTGGCGTCACGATCTATGCCTGCCTGTTCCTGTTTGCTTATGGCCTGGGGGTGTTGGGCGCGTGGATGCTTTCGGGTCGGCCTCCAGGAATCGAACGCCACGTCGCCAGCGTCATGGCGGCGTTCATTCAGCGGTCGCGCATCCTGCGGCGGCCGCCGGGGCGCTCTGCCGCTTCCGGCAAACCTTGATTGTCAGGTCGGACCGGCACGCACAGAACATGGACCACGTAGTCAAGCTGACCATCAATGGCAGATTCTTGAGCCCCGGCGTGCAAGCGTCCGGTGTTCAGCGCGTCGCACGGGAATTGCTCTTCGCACTGGATGACTTGCTTGCTTCCGATGCCACGCTCCGCGGCGCTCTGTCATGCCGAGTTCTGGTGCCGGACGTTTCGACCCCGACCAAGCTGGCGCTGAAAGCCATTCATGTCGAAAGCACGGGCCCTTGGGCTCGCGCTGCCGGAGGGAATCTCTGGGAGCAATTGATGCTGCCGGTGCGAGCACGCAATGACATGCTTGTCAATCTGTGCAATGTGGGTCCCTGGCTGCATCGGAACGCGCTGACGATGATGCATGACGCCCAAGTGTGGAGTTCGCCAGCCTCTTATTCCCGCGCGTTCCGTGCCTGGTATCGGCTGCTGCAACCCTCGCTGGGCAGGCGGCACCAAGCCATCCTGACCGTCTCCCGATTCTCGCGCGAACAGCTGTACAGCCACGGGGTCGCGGAGGCCTCGCGCATCCATGTCATCCCCAACGGCTGCGATCATGTGCTGAGGGTTCAGCCGGATCCTGCGCTGCTGCAAGCGCTAGGGCTGGCGGGTCGGAAGTACGTGGTCGCGCTGTCCAGCACGCAGGCGCACAAGAACATCGGCGTACTCCTGGAGGCATTCGAATCCCCCGCGCTACGCGATGTACTGTTGGTGCTGTTCGGCTCGGCAGATCGCGGGGCCTTCGAGTCCGGCGGTCGCAGTCTGCCTGCTAATGTCCGATTCGCCGGACGCGTCAACGATGAACAACTTGTGGGACTTCTGCAGGCTGCTGCGGTGTTCGCCTTTCCCTCGACGACCGAAGGCTTCGGATTGCCTCCGATGGAGGCAATGGCCTTGGGTTGTCCCGTCATCGTTGCGCCGTGCGGCGCACTGCCCGAAGTGTGTGGCGAGGCGGCGCTGCGGGCGTCGCCCGACGCTCCATCGCAATGGGTGCAGCAGATCCTGCGCTTATGCGAGGACAGTGAATATGCCCGCATGCTGCGACAACGGGGATTGCAGCAAGCCTACCGTTTTACCTGGAAGAATTCGGCCAAGATATTGCTGCAGGTAATTTTTAAACATGGAAGATCGATGGGGCAGCAATTGCAATCAGATCAACCCAACGCGACTTTGATTGAATCATGACCAGCCTAAAGATCGCAATTGCCATAGCCACGGCCGGCCGAAGGGACCTGCTGGCGCAGACCGTTCGTTTTATTGCCCGGCAAACCCGTTTGCCCAATGAGTTGCTGATTTGCCCAGCCAAGGCTGATGATTTTGACGCTGGGTGTCTCGATGGATTTCCGGCTTCCGCCAGGGTGGTTCCAGGGTCGATTGGCTCCTCTGCTCAAAGAAATGCGCTCATCGAAGCGACGAATTGCGACGTCATCGTTTTTTTTGATGACGATTTCTTGCCGGCGGAAGATTTTCTGGAAGAAACGGAGCGGATCTTTGCAAACAACTTGAATGTGGCCATTGTCACCGGCGAGGTGCTTGCCGACGGTGCCGTGGGCCCTGGATTGGACTTTGAAAATGCGGTATCGATCATTGCCCAGGCTGGTGTGAATGATGCTTCCGCCACGTTGCGTCCTGTATTCAATGGATACGGCTGCAACATGGCCGCTCGCATGACTCTCATACGGAGAAACCACATCCGATTTGATGAAAATCTGCCGCTATATGCTTGGTTGGAAGATGTTGATTTCTCCAGGCAACTCGCTCCTTTCGGGGACATCGTACGAGCCTCAAGGCTGCGCGGCGTCCATATGGGAACGAAGAGATCGGGAAGAACTCCAGGGCGACGTCTAGGTTATTCGCAGGTCGCCAATCAAGTCTACTTGATGAGGAAATGGAATATGTCAGCCAGCAGCACGTTTGCTTGGGTGATGAGGAATGTTCTGGCGAATCTTGCTCGAAGTTTCTTGCCTGAGCCCTGGGTCGATAGACGCGGCCGCCTCACAGGAAACATGCTGGCTTTCTGGGATCTTGTCCGAGGGCGTGTCGACCCTCGCAGAATGCTCGACCTATGAGTGAGTCATGAAATTTTCCATGATCATGTCGACGCTGGGTCGACGCGAGGAGGTTTTGCACTTCTTGCGAAGCCTTGAATTGATTCGGGATATCCAGTTCGAGCTGATCATCGTTGATCAAAATGAAACTGATGATCTTTTCAGGATCTGTCAAGCGGTGACGTCAACCTTCCCAGTCCGCTATATGCGGGAGCCAGCCATGAAGGGGTTGAGTCGGGGACGAAATGCAGGCATAGCTCTCGCGACCGGCGACATACTCTGCTTCCCTGATGACGACTGCATCTATCCGGCCGGACTTCTGAGGGATGTGCTCCTTGTCTTCGAGAACACGGGAGCGGACATCGTTTGCGGGCGCGCGGCGAATGAAAAAGGTGAATCAATCAACGGCCGATTTGAAAAAATTCCGCAATGGATCGACAGGAACAATGTATTTACCACCCAGATTGAGTGGGTGGTTTTTTTCAAGAAGGCGGTGCTCGAAAAAATCAATGGCTATGACGAGGAAGTAGGGGTGGGCGCGTCCACCCCGTGGCAATCCTGCGAGGGCCCGGAAATTACGATCCGGGCGCTGGAAGAAGGATTCCGTGGCTACTACGATCCCGGAATTTTTGCGCACCACGCGAATCTCCATAGCGATCGCCCCGATAAGAATGCGAGGAGAAAATCACGCCGGTACGCGAGAGGCATGGGTTATGTCATGAGGAAACATCGTTATTCGTTTGTGTTTCTCGTGAAATTCATCGTGAGATCGATCGGCGGCGCATGTTTTTCTCTATTGAAATTACGCATGCGCCGGGCGCTTTATTATTTCAATACTGCACTGGGAAGGTTCGAGGGTTTTGCCGGATTTATCGTAGGGTATCGATGAGCCGCATTTATCGAATTCCTCGAATGTGAATGATGAAGGCGCACGTTGCACCGGATCGCGTGCTTCCATTGCGATGAGATTGAAAGCGGGCTTGTTACATGCAAACATCGAATGCAGAAAAAAAACGCGCCGTGGTGTTTGTGACAGACCGGGGCTTCCTCGTCCCGTCGATCGTGGCGGCATTGCAGGTTGCGAGGCAACCACGGGCGGTTTCCATCGCGGACGTCTTTGTGGTTCTGATCGATATGGGCAGCGACATAATCGCGTCGCTGACTGGCCATTTCGAAAAATCCGGATTGAATTTTTTGCCGATGCCCTCCGGTCTCTTTCTGCCACCGGAGAATACATTTTTCAACAGGACACATGTTCCGCGAAGCGCTCTTGGCCGCCTGGCATTGCATCGCGTATTGCCGGATCGATACGAGCACATTGTTTATCTGGACGGAGATACGCAAATCGTTGGAGACATTACACCTTTGTTGTGCCACAGCGTACAGCCTGGACATGTCGCGGCAGTGCCGGAGGGAAACTGGCTATGCGCAGGCGATTTCGGCGATTACTGGCCGAAGCATAGAGCCTATATGACCAGCCTCGGCATAGAGGATCCTCGCGACTATTTTAATTCTGGTGTTCTCGCCTTTCGCATGGATACTTGGCGGGAAATGGCGCCCAAAGCGCTCGAATACTTCGTGCGCTATCCCGAAAAATGCCTGTATCACGATCAAAGCGCACTGAATGCAATTTTTTGCGGTCGCAACGAGAGGCTTTCACCTATATATAATTTTCTATCTCTCTACGCGGAACTTGATGTGGCGGATAAGATTAAGCCTCGCATTATTCATTTTACCGGCGGTAATAAGCCATGGAATTATCTCGGCCCGCCATGGAATGGCCGTTTCATTGATATCTATCGCACCTTCGTTGAGCGTTATCCGATGGTTTCTTCTCATCTGCGCGTGGAGTCAAGGCAGGCCATTGGCGCCCATTCGCCGTCCGGTGTTGTCGGCTACATCAAAGATGGGCTGGTCTTGCCTTGGAGGCGGCGGCGGCGGCGGCGGCTGTTGATCGACTACGTGACGAAGAACGATTTCGTTCTTCGGGAGTGAGCAAAAAAAGAACTTGGCACTGGTGCTTGCGTATCGAAGGCTCTGTCCGATTGGCCGCGTTCAGGCGCACTACTGGTTCAGTCCGTAGACTTGTGCCCCATGCGAGTCCTCGGCATCGAATCCTCCTGCGACGAAACCGGCGTGGCGCTGGTCGACGGCGGTGCGACGGGGGTGCCGAGGCTGCTGGCGCATGCGCTGCACAGCCAGATCGACATGCACCAGGCCTACGGCGGCGTGGTGCCGGAACTGGCCAGCCGCGACCATATCCGGCGCGTGTTGCCGCTCACCCAGGCGGTGCTGGCCGAGGCGGGCGTCGGCCGCGAGGCCATCGACGTGGTGGCCTACACGCGCGGCCCCGGCCTGGCCGGCGCGCTGCTGGTGGGCGCCGGGGTGGCGTGCGCGCTGGGTGCGGCGCTGGGGCGCCCGGTCCTCGGGGTGCACCATCTCGAAGGGCACCTGCTCTCGCCCTTCCTGGGCGCCGATCCGCCGGAATTCCCCTTCGTCGCCCTGCTGGTCTCGGGCGGCCACACGCAGCTCATGCGCGTGGAAGGCGTGGGCCGCTACGAGATCCTGGGCGAGACCATCGACGACGCGGCCGGCGAAGCCTTCGACAAGAGCGCCAAGCTCATGGGCCTGCCGTACCCGGGCGGCCCCTGGCTGGCGAAGCTGGCCGAGGGCGGCGACCCGGAGGCCTTCCGCCTGCCGCGCCCGCTGCTGCACAGCGGCGACCTGGACTTCTCCTTCGCCGGCCTCAAGACCGCGGTGCTGACCCAGGCGAAGAAGCTGGGCGACGCGCTGGAAGCACGCAAGGCCGACCTGGCGGCGGCCACGCAGGCGGCCATCGTCGAGGTGCTGCTGCGCAAATCGCTCGCCGCGCTCGACCAGACCGGCATGAAGCGCCTGGTGGTGGCGGGCGGCGTCGGCGCCAACCGCCTGCTGCGCGACCAGCTCGATGCCGCCTGCCGGCGCCGCGGCGTGCGCGTGCACTACCCGGAACTGGCCCTGTGCACCGACAACGGCGCCATGATCGCGATGGCCGCCGCGATGCGCCTGCAATCCGGGCTGGAGGCGCCGACGACGCGCTACGCCTTCGACGTCAGGCCGCGATGGCCGCTGGACGCCCTGCCGGCGCACTGAGCGCCGGCGTCGCCGGCGAGCGCGAGGGCAGCGGCAGCACGTCCAGCATGCGGCGCCACAGGCGCGACCACTGCGGCCAGTCGTGGCCGCCCTCGGTGGTGAAGACGCGGTCCTGCGGCAGCACCTCGGCCAGCAAGGCGTGGTTGGCGGCGAAGCGGTCGGCCAGGCCGAAGCCCAGGTACAGCGGCGGCAGCTCCTTGGTCGGCATCTCGTCGGCGTACTGCTGCAGCCAGGGCCACAGGCGCCGGTCCACCTCCTCGTCGGGCAGCGGGCCGTCCGGCGCCTTCCAGGCGCGCAGGCCGCCGGCCTTGCGGATCTCGGCCGCCAGCGGGCGCCGGCCCAGGTAGGGCGCCAGCGCCACGATGCCCTGCACCGAGCCCGGCTGCGCCAGCTGGTGGATCAGCGCGCCGAAGCCGCCGATCGAGATGCCCACCAGCCAGATCGAGCGGTAGCCCAGCGCCCGCGCCGGATCGAGCACGTCCTGCTGCAGGTGCGTGGTGAAGGTCTGGTCGTAGTAATAGGAGACGTTGGCGTCCACCAGCATCACGTCGGCCGCGAGGTCGCGCTCCGCCATGGCGTGGATGAAGCCCTCCCGCTCGAACTCCTCGGGAGCCAGGAAGGCCCCCGGAAGAAAGATCAGCAGGACATCGGAGCGTGCTCCGTCGCTCCGGGTAATTTTCAGATGTGTTTCCATGCGTTTCCCGATCTGGACGAATGCCTGTTGCTCTGGACGCCGGAAAACACGGCTTCTCGACGTCCATTGCCCCACCATGGAGCGAAAACCGCGCCAGAGGCGTCAATATTCCACACAGATTTTGTGTTCGGGAAACAAAAAAGCCGGCAACAGCGTGTTACCGGCCTGGAGAAAAAGGCTGTCCTGCGGGGCCGCAGGAGCCGCGGCGCGCCTGCGCGCGCCGGAAAGAAGGCTTACTGGACCGTGACGGTCACCGCCTTGTTCACCGGGGCCAGCTTGCCCAGGCGCAGCGTCAGCACGCCGTTTTCCAGGCGCGCCTCGGTCGCGGCGGCGTCGATGTCCTGCGGCAGTTCGTAGGCGGCCTTGAACTGGCGCGCGGCTTCGGCGCGCGTCTCGATGCGCACGACGGCGCCTTCCACCGAGACGCTCAGGTCTTCCCGCGCGACGCCGGGCAGGTCGAGGCGGAGCGTCCAGTGGGTGTCGTCCTGCTGCACGTTCACGGGCCGGTGGAAGCCGGAGAAGGCCTCGTTGACGAAGCGCTCGAAGCCGCGGTCGAAGGCGCGCGGGGCAGCCACGAAGGCGCGGCCGCGATGGGTGGGGGCGAAAAACATGGTGTGATCTCCTGGCATGGACAAGGGAAGGGGACAGGACAGGTGTGTCCCTTACACTGCGCGGCCCTTCATCCAGAGAGCGCCGCTTGCCCTCATCTAGGCACGCGGCGCGGCCTTTCAAGGCAATGAATTCCCGCTTTATTTCGCGCCGCCGCCTCTTGAAAAACAGCGCGGCGGCGCTAGGCGCCGCGGCCCTCGCCGGCGGGGCGCGCGCTCAGTCCGGCCCGATCCGCATCGCCCTCGTCGAGAGCCTGAGCGGCCCCTTCGCCAACACCGGCGAGGCGGTGCACCGCAACCTGCTGTGGGCGGTGGAGCGCGTCAACCAGCGCGGCGGCGTGCGCCTGGCCGGCGGCGCGCGGCCGCTGCTGCTCACGCGCTACGACAGCAAGGGCCAGAACGAGGAGGCGCTGTCGGCGCTGCGCTCGGCCATCGACGACGGCGCGCTGGCGGTGCTGCAGGGCAACTCGTCGGCCACGGCGGCGGCGCTGCTCGACGCGGTGGACAAGCACAACGAGCGCGACGCACGGCGCCAGCTGCTGTTCCTCAACTATTCGGCAGTGGACCCGGTGCTCACCAACGAGCGCTGCAGCTTCTGGCACTTCCGCTTCGACGCGCACGCCGACATGCGGGTGGCCGCGCTGATGGACGTGTTGCGCGACGACCGCGGCGTGCAGCGCGCCTACCTGATCGGGCAGGACTACAGCTTCGGCCAGGCCGTGCTGCGCGAAAGCCGCAAGGAGATCGCCCGCCTGCGCCCCGACGTGCAGATCGTCGGCGAGGAACTGCACCCGCTCGGCCGGGTGAAGGACTTCTCGCCCTACGCCGTGAAGATCAAGGCCAGCGGCGCGCAGGCGGTGGTCACGGGCAACTGGGGCAACGACCTGACGCTGCTGGTCAAGGCGGCGCGCGAGGTCGGCTTCGACGGCAAGTTCTACACCTTCTACGGCAACGCTCTGGGCGCACCGGCGGCGCTGGGCGAGGCCGGCGTCGGCAAGGTGATCGCGGTGGCCGACTGGCTGCCCAACGTGCCGACGCCCGAGTCGGCCGCCTTCTACCGCGCCTTCCGCCAGCGCTTTCCCAGCCCGGCCGAGGACTACGTCCACCTGCGCATGCAACTGTTGATCGAGGCGCTGGCCCAGTCGCTCGAGCGCGCCGGCGCGGCGCAGGCCCGGCCGGTGGCTGCCGCGATGGAGCAGGCGCGCGTGAGCCTGGCCGGCCGCAGCGGCTGGATGCGCGCCGAGGACCACCAGTTCCAGCAGCCGCTGGTGGTGGGCATGATGGAGCGCCAGGGCTCGCCCGGCGTGGCCTTCGACGTCGAGGGCTCGGGCTACGGCTTCCGCGTGGTCAAGGAGATCCCGGCCGAGCGCGCCCAGATGCCCACCACCTGCCGCATGGTGCGGCCGGCCTGACCTACCCATCCCTTCTTCCTCCCATGCGCCACGCCGTCGAACAGCTCGAAGCCTCCCGGATTCGCGAAGTCGCCAACGCCGGCCTCGGCCGCGAGGACGTGCTGGCCTTCTGGTTCGGCGAGAGCGACGAGGTCACGCCCGAGCCGATCCGCCGCGCCGCGGTCGAATCGATCGAGCGCGGCGAGACCTTCTACGCCCACAACCTCGGCCTGCCCGAGTTGCGCGAGGCCATCGCCCGCTACCTGTCGGCGCTGCACCCGGCCATGGACGCCGGGCGCATCGCCGTCACCTCCGGCGGCGTCAGCGCGCTGATGCTGGCGGTGCAGCTGCTGGTGGATGCGGGCGACGAGGTGGTGGCCGTCACGCCCGTGTGGCCCAACCTGACGGCGCAGCCGGCCATCCTGGGCGCGACGGTGCGCACCGTGCCGTTGCGGGCGGAGCAGGGCGCCTGGTCGCTCGACCTGGACGCGCTGCGCGCCGCGGTGACGCCGCGCACGCGCCTCCTGATCCTCAACGCGCCCAACAACCCGACCGGCTGGACGCTGACGCGCGCCGAGCAGCAGGCCATCCTCGACCACTGCCGCGCCACCGGCACCTGGATCCTGGCCGACGAGGTGTACGAGCGCCTCTACTACGAGCCGACGCCGAAGGCCTGCGCGCCCAGCTTCCTCGACCTCGCCGCGCCCGACGACCGGCTGGTGGTGGCGCACAGCTTCTCCAAGAGCTTCCTGATGACCGGCTGGCGCCTGGGCTGGCTGGTGCTGCCGCCGGCCTGCGTGGACGCGATGGGCAAGCTGATCGAGTTCAACACCTCCTGCACCAGCGTGTTCACCCAGCGCGCCGGGCTGGCGGCGCTGGCGCACGAGGCCGAGATCACGCCGCGCGTGGTGGCCCACCTGAAGCACTGCCGCGACACCCTGCTGCCGCTGCTGGCCGAGGTGCCCGGCGTGCGGGTGCAGCCGCCGCGCGGCGGCATGTACGCGTTCTTCCAGCTCGACGGCTTCGCCGATTCGCTCGACGTCGCCAAGCGCCTGGTGACCGAGGCCGGCCTGGGCCTGGCGCCCGGCAGCGCCTTCGCGCCCGAGGCGCAGGGCTGGCTGCGCTGGTGCTTCGCCTCGAAGGAGCCGAAGCGCCTGGCCGAAGGCGTGCGGCGGCTGCGCGGCTGGCTGGACGGCGCCTGCTGAGCCGCGCGCCGGCGTCAGCCGGGCTATAATCACTGGGTTCTGCGCTTCGCAGATACGCACGGCGCGTTCAGTTCCAGCGCGCGCCGCAAGTCAAATACCTTCGGAACGAGGACTTTTCACATGATTTCTTCCCAGGCCAAGGCCGAGATCGTCAAGGACAACGCGCGCGCCGCCAGCGACACCGGCAGCCCCGAGGTGCAGGTCGCCATCCTGACGGCCCGCATCAACGAACTCACCCCGCACTTCAAGACGCACGCCAAGGACCACCACGGCCGCCGCGGCCTGCTGCGCATGGTGAGCCGCCGCCGCAAGCTGCTGGACTACCTGAAGGCCAAGGACGCCGACCGCTACACGGCGCTGATCGCCAAGCTGGGCCTGCGCAAGTAAGCCGGATTCCATCGACGAAACGCCTGAGTTAGCCCGCTAGCTCAGGCGTTTTTCACTTCGGAGACTGCAGGACGGATCGAAGCTGTGTCATTCCAGGGGCGCCCGACAGGGGCTTCGCTGGAATGGCATCGTGTTCCGGATTGCGCTCCAACGCCCGCGGGCCCTGTGCGGCCTGCTATCAATCAAGGAGCAGACATGAGCCTCTTCAACAAAGTCACCAAGACCTTCCAGTGGGGCGGCAGGACCGTCGTCATGGAAACCGGCGAGATCGCCCGCCAGGCCACCGGCGCCGTGCTGGTGGACATCGAGGGCACCGTGGTGCTGGCCACCGTGGTGGCGTCCAAGTCGGCCAAACCGGGCCAGGACTTCTTCCCGCTGACGGTCGACTACATCGAGAAGACCTACGCCGCCGGCAAGATCCCCGGCAGCTTCTTCAAGCGCGAGGCCAAGCCGAGCGAGCTGGAGACGCTGACCGCGCGCCTGATCGACCGCCCGATCCGCCCGCTGTTCCCCGAGGGCTTCCTCAACGAGGTGCACGTGGTCATCCACACCGTCTCGCTGAACCCGGAAGTCGACGCCGACATCGCCGCCATGATCGCCGTCAGCGCCGCGCTGTCGGTCTCGGGCATCCCGTTCAACGGCCCCATCGGCGCCGCCCGCGTGGGCTACATCAACGGCGAGTACGTGCTGAACCCGGCCCGCTCCGCCCGTGCCGACTCGCAGATGGACCTGGTCGTCGCCGGCACCGAGGCCGCCGTGCTGATGGTCGAGTCCGAGGCGCTGCAGCTGCCCGAGGACGTGATGCTCGGCGCCGTGGTCTTCGGCCACGAGCAGGGCCGGATCGCCATCGAGGCCATCCATGAGCTGACCCGCGATGCCGGCAAGCCGCTGTGGCTCGAGAACGGCACCTGGGCCCCGGCGGCCAAGGACGAGGACTTCATCGCCAAGGTGAACGCCGTCGCCGAGCCCAAGCTGCGCGCCGCCTACCAGATCCGCAGCAAGCAGGCCCGCACCCAGGCCCTGCGCGAGGCCGGCGCCGCCGTGGCGCAGGAACTGACGGCCCAGGGCGTCGAGTTCGACCAGGCCAAGCTGGGCGACCTGCTGTTCGAGGCCGAGGCCCGCATCGTGCGCAGCCAGATCCTCGAGGGCGAGCCGCGCATCGACGGCCGCGACACCCGCACCGTGCGCCCCATCGAGATCCGCACCTCGGTGCTGCCGCGCACCCACGGCTCGGCCCTGTTCACCCGCGGCGAAACGCAGGCCCTGGTGGTCACCACCCTGGGCACCGAGCGCGACGCGCAGCGCATCGACGCGCTGGCCGGCGAGTTCGAGGACCGCTTCCTGTTCCACTACAACATGCCTCCCTTCGCCACCGGCGAAGTGGGCCGCATGGGCTCCACCAAGCGCCGCGAGGTGGGCCACGGCCGCCTGGCCAAGCGCGCGCTGGTCGCCTGCCTGCCGAGCAAGGAAGAGTTCCCCTACACCATCCGCGTGGTGTCCGAGATCACCGAGTCCAACGGCTCCTCGTCGATGGCTTCGGTCTGCGGCGGCTGCCTGTCGATGATGGACGCCGGCGTGCCGATGAAGGCGCACGTGGCCGGCATCGCCATGGGCCTGATCAAGGACGGCAACAAGTTCGCCGTGCTGACCGACATCCTGGGCGACGAGGACCACCTGGGCGACATGGACTTCAAGGTGGCCGGCACCACCAACGGCATCACCGCCCTGCAGATGGACATCAAGATCCAGGGCATCACCAAGGAGATCATGCAGGTCGCCCTGGCCCAGGCCAAGGAAGCGCGCATGCACATCCTGGGCAAGATGCAGGAGGCGATGGGCGAGGCCAAGGCCGAGATCTCCAGCTACGCGCCCAAGCTCTTCACCATGAAGATCAACCCCGAGAAGATCCGCGACGTGATCGGCAAGGGCGGCGCCACCATCCGCGCGCTGACCGAGGAGACCGGCACGCAGATCAACATCGAGGAAGACGGCACCATCACCATCGCCTCGAACGACAGCGCCAAGGCCGACGAGGCCAAGCGCCGCATCGAGGAGATCACCGCCGAGGTGGAGGTGGGCAAGGTCTACGAGGGCCCGGTCACCAAGATCCTGGACTTCGGCGCGCTGATCAACCTGCTGCCCGGCAAGGACGGCCTGCTGCACATCAGCCAGATCGCCCACGAGCGCGTCGAGAAGGTCACCGACTACCTGTCGGAAGGCCAGGTCGTGAAGGTCAAGGTGCTCGAGACCGACGACAAGGGCCGCGTCAAGCTGTCGATGAAGGCACTGGCCGAGCGCCCGGCCGGCATGCCCGAGTACGGCGACCGCCCGCCGCGCGAAGACCGCGAAGGCCGCGGCGAGCGCCGTGATCGTGGCGAGCGGGGTGATCGGGGCGACCGCGGCGACCGCGGCGACCGTCCGCCGCGCGAGGAGCGCCAGCCGCGCGTGGCGGCCGAGCCGCAGCCGGCCGAGGCCGATGCGGCCCAGCAGCAGCAACAGCAGCGGCCCGACGACACGGGCCCCGAGCAGCAGGGCTGACGCAGGCCGGTCCGCCTCGGCCGAGGCGGACCGCTCACTTTTTCATAGCTGCTGGTGCCCGTCCCACGGGCGCTGGAGGCCGAAATGACCATGAAAGCCATCGCGATCACTTCCTACGGGGCGCCCGAGGTGCTCCAGGTGGCCGAGCGTCCCGACCCGGTGCCCGGCGCCGGCGAACTGCTCATCCGCGTGCGGGCGAGCGGCATCAACCGGCCCGACGTGCTGCAGCGCACCGGCAACTACCCGGTGCCGCCCGGCGCCTCGGACCTGCCGGGCCTGGAGGTCGCGGGCGAGATCATCTCCGGCGATGCCGCCGCGATGGCCGACGCCGGCCTGCGCGTGGGCGACCGCGTCTGCGCCCTGGTGGCCGGCGGCGGCTACGCCGAGCTGTGCGTGGCGCCGGTGGCCCAGTGCCTGCCGGTGCCCCCGGGCCTGAGCGACGTCGAGGCCGCCTCGCTGCCCGAGACCTTCTTCACCGTCTGGAGCAACGTCTTCGACCGCGGCCGCCTGCAGCGCGGCGAGACCCTGCTGGTGCAGGGCGGCACCAGCGGCATCGGCGTCACCGCCATCCAGCTCGGCAAGGCCTTCGGCGCGACCGTGATCGCCACCGCCGGCAGCGACGGGAAGTGCGCCGCCTGCCTGAAGCTGGGCGCCGACCACGCCGTCAACTACCGCACGGCCGACTTCGCCGCCGAAGCCAAGCGCCTCACCGACGAGCGCGGCGTCGACGTGATCCTCGACATGGTGGCCGGCGACTACGTCAAGCGCGAGGTCGAGTGCCTGGCCGAGGACGGCCGGCTGGTCATCATCGCGGTGCAGGGCGGCACGCGCGCCGACTTCAACGCCGGGCTCGTGCTGCGCCGCCGCCTCACCATCACCGGCTCCACGCTGCGCCCGCGCCCCGTGGCCTTCAAGGGCGCCATTGCCCGCTCGCTGCGCGAGCAGGTGTGGCCGCTGCTGGCGGCGGGCACGGTGCGGCCGGTGATCCATTCGACGCTGCCGGCCGCGCAGGCGGCCGACGCGCACCGGCTCATGGAATCCAACCAGCACGTCGGCAAGATCGTGCTGACCTGGTGACCTGACACACGAGACATGACCTCTCCCAAGAAGAAACTCATTGCCGGCAACTGGAAGATGAACGGCGGCCTGGCCGCCAACGAGGCCCTGGTGCAGGCGCTGCGCGCCGGCCTGGGCCAGCCGGCCTGCGAGGTGGCCGTGTGCGTGCCGGCGCCGTACCTGGCGCAGGTGCAGGCGCTGGTGGCCGGCTCGCCGATCGAGCTGGGCGCCCAGGACGTCTCCGCGCATGCGCAGGGCGCCTACACCGGCGAGCAGTCGGCGGCCATGCTCAAGGACTTCGGCGTGCGCTTCTGCCTGGTCGGCCATTCCGAGCGCCGCCAGTACCACGGCGAGAGCGACGAAGCGGTCGCGGCCAAGGCCGGCGCCGCGCTCGGCGCCGGCATCACGCCCATCGTGTGCGTGGGCGAGACGCTGGCCGAGCGCGAGGCCGGGCACACCGACGAGGTGGTGCGCCGCCAGCTCGCGGCCGTCATCCACACCCATGGCCACTGCATCACCGAGATCGTGGTCGCCTACGAGCCGGTGTGGGCCATCGGCACCGGCCGCACCGCCACGCCAGAGCAGGCGCAGGCGGTGCATGCCGTGCTGCGCGCGCAGCTGCACCACGCCGCCGGCGACGGCGCGGCGCGCATCCGCATCCTCTACGGCGGCAGCATGAATGCCGCCAACGCGGCCAGCCTGCTGGCCCAGCCCGACATCGACGGCGGCCTGATTGGTGGCGCTTCGCTGAAGGCCCCGGATTTCCTGCAGATCATCGCGGCGGCGGCCTGAAGGCGCGCCCCGCACTAGGAGTTGAACGAATGAACGTCATGCTGAACATTCTGGTGGCCGTGCAGATGCTGGCCGCGATCGCGATGATCGGCCTCATCCTCATCCAGCACGGCAAGGGCGCCGACATGGGCGCGGCCTTCGGCAGCGGCAGCGCCGGCAGCCTGTTCGGCGCCAGCGGCAGCGCGAACTTCCTGTCGCGCACCACCGCGGTGCTGGCGGCCGTGTTCTTCGCCTGCACGCTGCTGCTGGCCTATTTCAGCCATGGCCGCCAGGTCGGCGGCGACAGCCTGCTGGAGCGTGCCCCGGTCACCGCGCCCGCACCGGCCGCTCCGCCACCGGCCTCGCAGATCCCCTCGGGCACGCCCGCGGCCCCCGCGCCGCAGGCCCCTGCGTCCAACCCCGCGCAGATCCCGGCCAAGTGACGCCGCCGCCGGCATGCCCTGCCGGCGACATCCACCCTGATCCGCATCGGTTTTCAGGGTAAACTCCAAGGCTGCCCGGAAAGCCAACAACTTCACACGAAGTTCCTCATGCCATCCGGGCAGCGCGTAACAAGCCGTCGTGGTGGAATTGGTAGACACGCTATCTTGAGGGGGTAGTGGCGAAAGCTGTGCGAGTTCGAGTCTCGCCGACGGCACCAATCTGCAGCCGAGGAAGGTCCGCAAGGCACCTTTCCGCGGGTGCAAGCGGTACAAAGCTCCCGATGAACCTCGATTCCTACCTGCCCGTCCTGCTGTTCATCCTGGTCGGTATCGCGATAGGGATCCTCCCCCAGGTCATGGGCTTCGTGCTGGGCCCCAACCGGCCCGATGCGGCCAAGAACTCCCCCTACGAGTGCGGCTTCGAGGCGTTCGAGAACGCCCGCATGCAGTTCGATGTCCGCTACTACCTGGTGGCCATCCTCTTCATCCTCTTCGATCTGGAAATCGCGTTCCTCTTCCCCTGGGCCGTGGCCTTCAAGGAAGTGGGCCCGCTGGGCTTCTGGGCCGCCGTGGTGTTCCTGGCCATCCTGGTGGTCGGCTTCGCCTACGAGTGGAAGAAGGGCGCCCTGGACTGGGAATGACGATCTCGGGCTGAAACCGACAGGAAGGTGTGGCCATGGCCATTGAAGGTGTGTTCAAGGAAGGCTTCATCACCACGTCCTACGACGCGGTGGTGAACTGGGCGAAGACGGGCTCTCTGTGGCCCATGACCTTCGGCCTGGCCTGCTGTGCGGTCGAGATGATGCACGCCGCCGCGGCGCGCTACGACATCGGCCGCTTCGGCGCGGAGGTGTTCCGCGCCAGCCCGCGCCAGTCCGATCTGATGATCGTGGCCGGCACGCTGTGCAACAAGATGGCGCCGGCGCTGCGCAAGGTCTACGACCAGATGGCCGAGCCGCGCTGGGTGCTGTCGATGGGCTCGTGCGCCAACGGCGGCGGCTACTACCACTACAGCTATTCCGTGGTGCGCGGCTGCGACCGCATCGTGCCGGTGGACGTGTACGTGCCGGGCTGCCCGCCGACGGCCGAGGCGCTGATCTACGGGATCATCCAGCTGCAGCAGAAGGTGCGCCGCACCAACAGCATCGCGCGGGCCTGAGCGGAGCAACGAGCAAGCCATGACATCCTTTGCCGTCGAGCCCCAGGCCATCCAGGACGCGGTGGTCGCCGCCCTGGGCGACAAGATCAAGTCCATCGACATCGCGCTGGGCGAGGTGACCGTGGTGCTGCACCATGCCCACTACCTCGAGGCCATGCGCATCCTGCGCGACGAGCCCACCTGCAGGTTCGAGCAGCTGATCGACCTGTGCGGCGTGGACTACCACAGCTGGCGCGACGAGGTGTGGGAGGGTCCGCGTTTCGCGGCCGTGTCGCACCTGCTGTCGGTCGGCCTGAACCAGCGCCTGCGCGTGCGCGTCTTCTGTCCCGACGACGACCTGCCGGTGCTGCCTTCCGTCAACGACCTCTGGGCTTCGGCCAACTGGTTCGAGCGCGAGGCCTTCGACCTGTACGGCATCGTGTTCGAGGGCCATCCCGACCTGCGCCGCATCCTGACCGACTACGGCTTCATCGGCCACCCGTTCCGCAAGGACTTCCCGCTCTCCGGCCACGTCGAGATGCGCTACGACGAGTCGCTGCAGCGGGTGATCTACCAGCCGGTGACCATCGAGCCGCGCGAGGTCACGCCGCGCGTGATCCGCGAGGACAACTACGGAGGCCTGCACTGAAGCGCCCCGAGGGCGGCTTCGTGATCGAACATGGCTGAAATCAAGAACTACACGCTCAACTTCGGGCCGCAGCACCCGGCCGCGCACGGCGTGCTGCGCCTGGTGCTCGAACTCGACGGCGAGGTCGTGCAGCGTGCCGACCCGCACATCGGCCTGCTGCACCGCGCCACCGAGAAGCTGGCCGAGCACAAGACCTTCATCCAGTCGCTGCCGTACATGGACCGTCTCGACTACGTGTCGATGATGTGCAACGAGCACGCGTACTGCCTGGCCATCGAGAAGCTGCTGGGCCTGGAAGTGCCGGTCCGCGCGCAGTACATCCGCGTGATGTTCTCGGAGATCACGCGCCTGCTGAACCACCTGATGTGGCTCGGCTCGCACGGCAACGACTGCGGCAGCTCGACCATCCTGATCTACGCCTTCCGCGAGCGCGAGGACCTGTTCGACGCCTACGAGGCCGTCTCGGGCGCACGCATGCACGCGGCCTATTTCCGTCCGGGCGGCGTCTACCGCGACCTGCCGGACAGCATGCCGCAGTACAAGCACAGCAAGATCAAGAACGCCAAGGCGCTCGCTCGCATGAACGAGAACCGCCAGGGTTCGCTGCTGGACTTCCTGGAAGACTTCACCAAGCGCTTCGAGGTCTACCTGGGCGAATACCACACGCTGCTGACCGACAACCGCATCTGGAAGCAGCGCACGGTGGGCATCGGCGTGATGACGCCCGAGCGCGCGCTCAGCCTGGGCCTCACCGGCCCGATGCTGCGCGGCTCCGGCATCGCCTGGGACCTGCGCAAGAAGCAGCCCTACGACGTCTACGACCAGGTCGACTTCGACATCCCGGTCGGCAAGACGGGCGACTGCTACGACCGCTACCTGGTGCGCATGGAGGAGATGGCGCAGTCGAACCGCATCATCCAGCAGTGCGTGAAGTGGCTCAAGGCCAACCCCGGCCCGGTGATCACCGACAACCACAAGGTGGCGGCCCCGAAGCGCGAGGCCATGAAGGCCAACATGGAAGAGCTGATCCACCACTTCAAGCTCTTCACCGAAGGCTTCCGCGTGCCCGAGGGCGAGGCGTATGCCGCCGTCGAGCACCCGAAGGGCGAGTTCGGCATCTACCTGGTGAGCGACGGCGCCAACAAGCCCTACCGCCTGAAGATCCGTCCGCCGGGCTTCGTGCACCTGGCCGCGCTGGACGAGATGGCGCGCGGCCACATGCTGGCCGACACGGTGGCCATCATCGGCACGCTGGACATTGTTTTCGGAGAGATCGATCGATGAGCGCCGTCCGGCCGCCCGAAGGCGCTCGCACCGCAGCGCGAAGCGCGAAGGATTTCCAATGAGCGATTCCCTCAACACGCCGCCGGTGGCGCCGGCCGCGCTACCGCAGGAAGTGCAGGACCGCTTCGCGCGCGAGGTGGCCAAGTACCCCGACAACGACGCCGGCCGGCAGTCGGCCGTCATGGCCTGCCTGTCCATCGTGCAGCAGGTGCATGGCTGGATCAGCGACAAGAACGAGGCCGCCGTGGCGGCCTACCTCGGCATGCCGCACATCGCCGTGCGCGAGGTGACGACCTTCTACAACATGTACAACCAGCAGCCGGTGGGCCGCTACAAGCTCAACGTCTGCACCAACCTGCCGTGCCAGCTGCGCGACGGCGTGCGGGCCCTGGTGCACCTCGAGAAGAAGCTCGGCATCAAGATGGGCGAGACCACGCCCGACGGCCTGTTCACGCTGCAGCAGAGCGAGTGCCTGGGCGCCTGCGCCGACTCGCCGGTGATGCTGGTCAACGACCGCACCATGTGCAGCTTCATGAGCGACGAGAAGCTGGATCAGCTGGTCGACGGCCTGCGCGCCGCCACGCCGGAAGGGGAGAAGCGCTGATGACTCCCGACCAAGTCCTCTCGCAGTTCGCCGCCACCGGCGTGCAGACCTGCTTCCACGACCGCCACATCACGCCGCAGATCTACGCCGGCCTGGACGGCACCAACTGGCGCCTGGCCGACTACGAGGCGCGCGGCGGCTACCAGGCGCTGCGCAAGATCCTGAGCGAGGGCCTGACGCCCGACCAGGTGATCGCCGAGGTCAAGGCCTCGGGCCTGCGCGGCCGCGGCGGCGCGGGCTTCCCCACCGGCCTGAAGTGGAGCTTCATGCCGCGCCAGTTCCCGGGCCAGAAGTACCTGGTGTGCAACTCCGACGAGGGCGAGCCGGGCACCTGCAAGGACCGCGACATCCTGATGTTCAACCCGCACATCGTCATCGAAGGGATGGCGATCGCGGCGTACGCCATGGGCATCAGCGTCGGCTACAACTACATCCACGGCGAGATCTTCGAGGTGTACGAGCGCTTCGAGGCGGCCCTGGAAGAGGCGAGGGCGGCCGGCTACCTGGGCGAGGGCATCATGGGCAGCGGCTACAGCTTCCAGCTGCATGCCGCGCATGGCTTCGGCGCCTACATCTGCGGCGAGGAAACCGCGCTGCTCGAATCGCTGGAAGGCAAGAAGGGCCAGCCTCGCTTCAAGCCGCCGTTCCCGGCCAGCTTCGGCCTGTACGGCAAGCCCACCACCATCAACAACACCGAGACCTTCGCGGCGGTGCCCTGGATCATCCGCAACGGCGGCCAGGCCTACCTCGAGTGCGGCAAGCCCAACAACGGCGGCACCAAGATCTTCTCGGTCAGCGGCGACGTCGAGCTGCCCGGCAACTACGAGGTCCCGATGGGCACGCCCTTCTCCAAGCTGCTGGAACTGGCCGGCGGCGTGCGCAAGGGCCGCCAGCTCAAGGCGGTGATCCCCGGCGGGTCGTCGGCGCCCGTGCTGCCGGCCGCCATCATGATGGAGTGCACGATGGACTACGACTCCATCGCCAAGGCCGGCTCGATGCTGGGCTCGGGCGCCGTCATCGTGATGGACGACTCGCGCAGCATGGTCGAGTCGCTCAAGCGCCTGTCGTACTTCTACATGCACGAGTCCTGCGGCCAGTGCACGCCCTGCCGCGAAGGCACGGGCTGGATGTGGCGCGTGGTGGACCGCATCCACAACGGCCAGGGCCGTTCCTCGGACATGGACCTGCTCAACTCGGTGGCCGACAACATCCAGGGGCGCACCATCTGCGCGCTGGGCGACGCGGCGGCGATGCCGGTGCGCGCCATGCTCAAGCACTTCCGCCACGAGTTCGAGGCGCTGGTGCCGGGCTACGAGCCGAAGGCGCCGGCCAAGGCCTGAGCGGGAGCGAGAACCTCACATGATCGAAATCGAACTCGACGGCAAGAAGGTCGAAGTCGCCGAAGGCAGCATGGTCATGCATGCGGCCGACAAGGCGGGCACCTACATCCCGCACTTCTGCTACCACAAGAAGCTCTCCATCGCCGCCAACTGCCGCATGTGCCTGGTGGACGTGGAGAAGGCGCCCAAGCCGATGCCGGCCTGCGCCACCCCCGTCACGCAGGGCATGATCGTGCGGACCCAGACCGACAAGGCCGTCAAGGCGCAGAAGTCGGTGATGGAGTTCCTGCTGATCAACCACCCGCTGGACTGCCCGATCTGCGACCAGGGCGGCGAATGCCAGCTGCAGGACCTGGCGGTGGGCTACGGCGGCTCCTCCTCGCGCTACCAGGAGGAAAAGCGCGTCGTCTTCCACAAGGAGGTGGGGCCGCTCATCAGCATGGAAGAGATGAGCCGCTGCATCCACTGCACCCGCTGCGTGCGCTTCGGCCAGGAAGTGGCCGGCATCATGGAGCTGGGCATGGTCAACCGGGGCGAGCACTCCGAGATCACCACCGTGGTGGGCGACACCGTCGATTCCGAGCTGTCGGGCAACATGATCGACATCTGCCCGGTCGGCGCGCTCACCAGCAAGCCCTTCCGCTACAGCGCCCGCACCTGGGAGCTGTCGCGCCGCAAGTCGGTCAGCCCGCACGATTCCACCGGCGCCAACCTGATCGTCCAGGTCAAGGCCAACGAGGTCATGCGCGTCGTTCCGCTGGAGAACGAGGACGTCAACGAGTGCTGGATCGCCGACCGCGACCGCTTCTCGTACGAGGCCCTGAACGGCGACGAGCGCCTGACGCAGCCCATGATCAAGCAGGGCGGCCAGTGGCAGGCGGTCGACTGGCAGACCGCCCTCGAGTACGTGGCCAACGGTCTCAAGCAGATCAAGGCCGAGCACGGCGCCTCGTCCATCGGCGCGCTGGTCAGCCCGCACAGCACGCTGGAAGAGCTGGCCCTGGCCGGCGCCCTCGTGCGCGGCCTAGGCAGCGAGAACATCGACCACCGCTTGCGCCACGCCGAGTTCCGCGCGGCCGAAGGCGTGCGCTGGCTGGGCACTTCCATCGCCTCGCTGTCGAACCTGCAGCGCGTGCTGGTCGTCGGCTCCAACCTGCGCAAGGACCATCCCCTCTTCGCGCAGCGCATCCGCCAGTCGCTGCGCAAGGGCGGGCAGCTCAGCGCGATCGTGTCGGCGCGCGAGCTGCCTTCGGCCGAGGCCTGGGCCATGCCGCTGGCGCATGCGCGCCTGGCCGGCTTCGAGGCCTGGGAAGACGAGCTGGCCGTGCTCGCCGCCGCCATCGCGGCGGAGAAGGGCGTGGCCGCCCCGCAGCCGCGCGACGTGCCCGACGCCGCGCGCGCCATGGCGAAGTCGCTGCTCGGCGGCGAACGCAAGGCTGTGCTGCTGGGCAACGCGGCGGCGCACCATGCCCGCGCATCGCAGCTGCTGGCCTGGGCGCAATGGATCGGCGAGCAGACCGGCGCTTCCGTCGGCTACCTCACCGAGGCGGCCAACACGGTGGGCGCGCAGTGGGTCGGCGCCGAGCCGCGCGAAGGCGGCCTCAACGCCGGCCAGATGCTGGCCGGCGGCCTGCAGGCCGTGCTGCTGCTGGGCACCGAGCCGGTGTTCGACTCGGCCGCGGGCCGTGCCGCCGCCGACGTGCTGGGCAAGGCGCAGATGGTCGTGTCTCTCAACCCCTTCAAGGCCAACCTGGAGTTCAGCGACGTGCTGCTGCCGATCGCGCCCTTCAGCGAGACGCCCGGCACCTTCGTCAACGCCGAGGGCCGCATCCAGAGCTTCCATGCCGTCGTGCGCCCGCGCGGCGAGGCGCGCCCGGCCTGGAAGGTGCTGCGCGTGCTGGGCAACCTGCTCGGCCTGGGCGGCTTCGACCAGGAGACCGCGCAGGACGTGCTGGCCAAGGTGCGCGGCGCGCTGCCGGCCGGTGCCACGCACCTGCCGGCCGAGCGGCTGGGCAATGCGGTGAACGGCGTGGACCTCGCCGACCCGGCGCAGGCCGGCATCGCGGCGCCCGCGGTCGCCGCGATCTACCAGCTCGACGGCCTGGTGCGCCGGGCACCGTCGCTCCAGCTGACCGCCGATGGGCGCCAGGCGCGCGCGGTGGGCGAGGAGGTGGCGGCATGATCGATTCGCTGTACAACGCCGGCCTCGGCCTGAGCAGCGCCGCCTGGTGGACGGGCGCTGGCTGGCCGGTGGTCTGGTCGCTGATCAAGATCGTCGCCGTGCTGCTGCCGGTGCTGGTCGCGGTGGCCTACCTGACGCTCTGGGAGCGCAAGTTCCTGGGCTGGATCCAGGTGCGCCACGGCCCCAACCGGGTCGGTCCCTTCGGCCTGCTGCAGCCCATCGCCGACGCGCTGAAGCTGCTGACCAAAGAGCTGATCAACCCGACGGCGGCCAACATGGGCCTGTTCCGCCTCGGGCCGGTCATGGCCATCATGCCGGCGCTGGCCGCCTGGGTGGCGATCCCCTTCGGGCCGGAAGCCGTCATCGCCAACGTCAACGCCGGCCTGCTGCTGATCATGGCCATCACCTCGATCGAGGTGTACGGCGTGATCATCGCCGGCTGGGCCTCCAACTCGAAGTACGCCTTCCTGGGCGCGCTGCGCGCCTCGGCGCAGATGGTGAGCTACGAGATCGCCATGGGCTTCTGCTTCGTGGTGGTGATCATGGTGTCGGGCAGCCTGCAGTTGGGCGACGTGGTCGCCGCGCAGGGCAAGGGCATGGGCGCCAGCATGGGCCTGGACTTCCTGTCCTGGAACTGGCTGCCGCTCCTGCCCATCTTCCTGGTCTACCTGATCTCCGGCGTGGCCGAGACCAACCGCCACCCCTTCGACGTGGTGGAGGGCGAGGCCGAGATCGTGGCCGGCCACATGGTCGAGTACTCGGGCATGGGCTTCGCCATCTTCTTCCTGGCCGAGTACGCCAGCATGTGGCTGGTCTCGATCCTGGCCGCGCTCATGTTCCTGGGCGGCTGGCTGCCGCCGGTGGGCTTCCTGGACTTCATCCCCGGCTGGATCTGGCTGGGCCTGAAGACCTGCTTCGTGGTGTCGCTCTTCATCTGGATCCGCGGCACCTTCCCGCGCTTCCGCTACGACCAGATCATGCGTCTGGGCTGGAAGATCTTCATTCCGGTCACCCTGGTGTGGCTGCTGGTGGTCGGGGGCTGGATGCAGACGCCCTGGAACATCTGGAAATAAGGGAGAAAACCGTCATGACAGCTGTGGCTGCCCCCGCCGGCTTTTCGATCAAGGACTTCTTCAAGAGCTTCATGCTGGTGGAGCTCTTCAAGGGCATGGCGCTGACCGGCCGCTATGCGCTGCGCCGCAAGGTCACCGTCCAGTTCCCGGAAGAGAAGACGCCGCTGTCGCCGCGCTTCCGCGGCCTGCACGCGCTGCGCCGCTACGAGAACGGCGAGGAGCGCTGCATCGCCTGCAAGCTGTGCGAGGCGGTGTGCCCGGCCGTGGCCATCACCATCGAGTCGGCCGTGCGCGACGACGGCTCGCGCCGCACCACGCGCTACGACATCGACCTGACCAAGTGCATCTTCTGCGGCTTCTGCGAGGAAAGCTGCCCGGTCGACTCGATCGTCGAGACCCACATCCTCGAATACCACGGCGAGAAGCGCGGCGATCTGTACTTCACCAAGGACATGCTGCTCGCGGTGGGCGACCGCTACGAGAAAGAGATCGCGGCCAACAAGGCGGCCGACGCCCCCTACCGCTGATCCGCCGGCCCCGCACACGACAAGAACATCCCATGGCCCAGACCGGCTTCTTCTACCTCTTCTCGGCGGTGCTGCTGTTCGCGGCCTTCCGGGTCGTCACGGCACGCAACCCCGTGCACGCCGTGCTCTATCTCATGCTGGCCTTCTCGCAGGCGGCCGCCGTGTGGCTGCTGCTCAAGGCCGAGTTCCTCGCCATCGTGCTGGTGCTGGTGTACCTGGGCGCGGTGATGGTGCTGTTCCTGTTCGTGGTGATGATGCTGGACCTGAACGTCGACAGCCTGCGCCAGGGTTTCTGGAAGCACTTCCCGCTGGCGGCGCTGGTCGGTACGGTGATCGCGCTGGAGATGGCCTGGGTGCTGATGGGCGGCTTCCGCGGCCAGGGCATCGTGCCCGACTCGGCGATGCAGGCCGCGGCCGCCGGCGGCTCCAACACCAAGGCGCTGGGCATGCTGCTCTACAGCGAATACGTGTACCCGGTGCAGGTGGCGGCGGTGATCCTGGTGGTGGCGATGATCGCCGCCATCGCACTGACCCTGCGCCGCCGCAAGGACAGCAAGTTCATCGACGTCAAGGACCAGGTCCATGTGCGCGCCGCGGACCGCCTGGCCGTGGTGAAGGTCGACATCACCCGCCCGGCCCCGCCGCCGCCCCCGGCCGCCCCCGAGGCCGCCGAGCCGGAGAAGAAAGCATGACCCTGACCCTCGGCCACTACCTGTCGCTGGGCGCGATCCTGTTCGCGCTGTCGGTGATCGGCATCTTCCTGAACCGCCGGAACCTGATCGTGCTGCTGATGTGCATCGAGCTGATGCTGCTGGCGGTCAACATGAACTTCGTCGCCTTCTCGCACTACCTGGGCGACATGCACGGCCAGATCTTCGTGTTCTTCATTCTCACGGTGGCGGCGGCCGAGTCGGCCATCGGCCTGGCCTTGCTCGTGCTGCTGTTCCGCAACAAGTCCAGCATCGACGTCGAGCAGCTCGACGAACTGAAGGGGTGAGCGCCCGATCATGAGTACCACCCTGTCCGCATCCACCCTGCTGGCCGTGCCGCTCGCCCCCCTGGCGGGCGCGGTGCTGGCCGGCATCTTCGGCACCAAGTTCGGCGGCAACCTGCTGGGCCGCAAGGCCTCGCACTCGCTGACCATCCTGGGCGTGTTCATCGCCTTCGTGATCTCGGCGATGACGCTCTACAGCGTGGCCGTCGACGGCGCCCGCTTCAACGCCACGATCTACGAATGGATGGTCGTCGGCGGCCTGAAGATGGAGGTCGGCTTCCTGGTCGACGGCCTCACCGCCATGATGATGTGCGTGGTGACCTTCGTGTCGCTGATGGTGCACATCTACACCATCGGCTACATGGAGGAGGACGAGGGCTACGACCGCTTCTTCGCGTACATCTCCCTCTTCACCTTCTCGATGCTCATGCTGGTCATGAGCAACAACCTGCTGCAGCTGTTCTTCGGCTGGGAGGCGGTGGGCCTGGTGTCCTACCTGCTGATCGGCTTCTGGTACAACAAGCCGACGGCCATCTTCGCCAACATGAAGGCCTTCCTGGTCAACCGGGTCGGCGACTTCGGCTTCATCCTCGGCATCGGCCTGATCGCCGCCTACGCCGGCACGCTGAACTACGGCGAGGTCTTCGCCAAGGCCGGCGAACTGGGCAAGATCGGCTTCCCCGGCACCGACTGGCTGCTGATCACCGTGATCTGCATCTGCCTGTTCATCGGCGCCATGGGCAAGAGCGCGCAGTTCCCGCTGCACGTGTGGCTGCCCGACTCGATGGAAGGCCCGACGCCGATCTCCGCGCTGATCCACGCGGCGACGATGGTGACAGCCGGCATCTTCATGGTCAGCCGCATGTCGCCCCTGTTCGAGCTGTCGGACACGGCGCTGAACTTCATCCTGGTCATCGGCGCGATCACGGCGCTGTTCATGGGCTTCCTGGGCATCATCCAGAACGACATCAAGCGCGTGGTGGCCTACTCGACGCTCTCGCAGCTGGGCTACATGACGGTCGCGCTGGGCGCCTCGGCCTACTCGGTGGCGGTGTTCCACCTGATGACGCACGCCTTCTTCAAGGCGCTGCTGTTCCTGGGCGCGGGCTCGGTGATCATCGGCATGCACCACAACCAGGACATCCGCTGGATGGGCGGCGTGCGCAAGTACATGCCCATCACCTGGATCACCTTCCTGCTGGGCAACCTGGCGCTGATCGGCACGCCCTTCTTCTCGGGCTTCTACTCGAAGGACGCGATCATCGAGGCCGTGCACGCGAGCCACCTGCCGGCCGCGGGCTTCGCCTCCTTCTCGGTGCTGGCCGGCGTGTTCGTCACCGCCTTCTACTCGTTCCGGCTGTACTTCCTGGTCTTCCACGGCAAGGAGCGCTACGACCAGAACCCGGACGCGCACCACGACGACCACCACGCGCACGACGACCACGGCGACCACCATGGCCATGGCGGCGACCACAAGCCGCACGAGTCGCCCTGGGTCGTGACGCTGCCGCTGGTGCTGCTGGCCATCCCTTCGGTGCTGATCGGCTTCTTCACCCTGATGCCGATGCTGTTCGGCGACTTCTTCAAGGATTCCATCGTCGCCGACCTGGCGCGCCACCCCGCGATGGAAGAACTGCGCGAGATGATCCACGGCCCGGTGGCGATGGCGCTGCACTCCATCCACACGCTGCCGCTGTACCTGGCGCTGGCCGGGGTGGTGCTGTCCTGGTACATGTACATGGTCAACCCGGCGCTGCCGGCCGCCATCAAGCGCGCCTTCGGCCCGGTGTACCGCCTGCTCGAGAACAAGTACTACATGGACTGGTTCAACGAGAACGTGCTGGCCCGCGGCGCGCGCGCGCTCGGCACCGGCCTGTGGAAGGGCGGCGACCAGGCCCTGATCGATGGCGCCGTGGTCAACGGCTCGTGGAAGGTGGTCGGCCGGCTGGCCGGCGTGGCCCGCTGGTTCCAGTCGGGCTACATCTACCACTATGCCTTCGCGATGCTGCTGGGCATCTTCATCCTGATGACGTACTTCGTCTGGTTCAAGCGTTGAACGGCGCCGCTGGAGAACAAGAAAAATGGGTTTGCTGAGCCTTGCCATCTGGCTGCCGATCGCCGTGGGCGTGGTGTTGCTGGCTTTCGGCCGCGACGCGTGGGCGCGGGGCGTGCGCTGGATCGCCCTCCTGGGCTCGATCGCCAGCTTCCTGGTGACGCTGCCGGTCTACACCCGCTTCCAGACCGGCACCTCGGCCATGCAGTTCGTCGAGAAGAGCCCGTGGATCGAGCGCTTCAACATCCACTACCACCTGGGCGTGGACGGGCTGTCGATGTGGTTCGTGCTGCTGACGGCCTTCATCACCGTCGTCGTGGTGATCTCGGCGTGGGAGGTGATCACCGAGCGCGTGAACCAGTACATGGGCGCGTTCCTGATCCTCTCGGGCCTGATGATCGGCGTGTTCTGCGCGCTCGACGGCATGCTGTTCTACGTGTTCTTCGAGGCCACGCTGATCCCGATGTACCTGATCATCGGCATCTGGGGCGGCCCCAACAAGATCTACGCGGCCTTCAAGTTCTTCCTGTACACGCTGCTGGGCTCGCTGCTGATGCTGGTGGCCTTCATCTACCTGTACAACAAGGCCGGCGGCAGCTTCGACATCGCGACCTGGCACCGGCTGCCGCTGGCCGGCACGGCGCAGACGCTGCTGTTCTTCGCCTTCTTCGCCGCCTTCGCCGTGAAGGTGCCGATGTGGCCGGTCCACACCTGGCTGCCGGACGTGCACGTGGAGGCGCCCACCGGCGGCTCCGCCGTGCTGGCGGCCATCATGCTGAAGCTGGGGGCCTACGGTTTCCTGCGCTTCTCCATGCCGATCGTGCCCGACGCCTCGCGCGAGTGGGCCTGGCTGATGATCGCGCTGTCGCTCATCGCCGTGATCTACGTGGGCCTGGTGGCGATCGTGCAGAAGGACATGAAGAAGCTGGTCGCCTACTCGTCGGTGGCGCACATGGGCTTCGTCACCCTGGGCTTCTTCGTCTTCAACGACCTGGGCGTGGCCGGCGGCATCGTGCAGATGATCGCGCACGGCTTCGTCTCGGGCGCCATGTTCCTGTGCATCGGCGTGCTGTACGACCGCGTGCACTCGCGCCAGATCGCCGACTACGGCGGCGTGGTCAACACCATGCCCAAGTTCGCCGCCTTCGCGCTGCTGTTCGCCATGGCCAACTGCGGCCTGCCGGCCACCGCGGGCTTCGTCGGCGAGTGGATGGTGATCCTGGCGGCCGTGAAGGCCAACTTCTGGATCGGCCTGCTGGCCGCCACGGCGCTGATCCTGGGCGCCGCCTACACCCTCTGGATGTACAAGCGCGTGTACCTGGGCGCACCGGGCAACAGGCACGTGGAGGAACTCACGGACATCAACGGCCGCGAATTCCTGATGCTCGCGCTGCTGGCCATCGCGGTGCTGTGGATGGGCCTGGACCCCAAGCCCTTCACCGACGTGATGGATGCCTCCGTGGCCGACCTGCTCAAGCACGTCGCCCAATCCAAGCTGCCCTGAGAACGAGATGATTGACAAACTCAGCTGGGTCGCGATCTACCCCGAGATCGTGTTGCTCGTGATGGCCTGCATCATCGCGCTGGCCGACCTGTCCGTCGGCAGCGCGCGCCGCACGGCCACCTATGTGCTCACGCTGCTGACGCTGGCCGTGGTGGCGGTGCTGGCCGGCATGCAGGCCTCGCACGGCCAGACGCTCTACGGCTTCGGCGGCATGGTGGTCAGCGACCCGATGGGCAACTGGCTCAAGTGCTTCGCCTCGCTGGCGCTGATGGTGAGCCTGGTCTATGGCCGCCCCTACGCGGCCGACCGCGGCATGCTGCGCGGCGGCGAACTGTTCAGCCTGAGCATGCTGGCCCTGCTGGGCATGTTCGTGATGATCTCGGGCAGCAACTTCCTGCTGATCTACCTGGGCCTGGAACTGCTCACGCTCTCCAGCTACGCGCTGGTGGCGCTGCGGCGCGACCACGCGGTGGCCAGCGAGGCGGCGATGAAGTATTTCGTCCTCGGCGCCATGGCCAGCGGCTTCCTGCTGTACGGCCTGTCGATGATGTACGGCGCCACCGGCTCGCTCGACGTCAACGAGGTGTTCAAGGCCATCGCCAGCCGCAAGGTGGACCACCAGGTGCTGGTGTTCGGCCTGGTGTTCGTCGTCGCCGGCCTGGCCTTCAAGCTCGGCGCCGCGCCCTTCCACATGTGGCTGCCCGACGTCTACCACGGTGCGCCCACCGCGGTCACGCTGCTGATCGGCGCCGCGCCGGAGCTGGCAGCCTTCGCCATCGTGATCCGCCTCCTGGTGGAGGGCCTGCTGCCGCTGGCCTTCGACTGGCAGCAGATGCTGGCGCTGCTGGCCATCGCCTCGCTGCTGGTGGGCAACCTGGCGGCCATCGCGCAGACCAACCTCAAGCGCATGCTGGCCTACTCCACCATCGCGCAGATGGGCTTCATGCTGCTGGGCCTGGTGGCGGGCGTGGTCAACGGCAACACCTACAACGCCCAGTTCGCCTACAGCGCGTCGATGTTCTACATCCTGACCTACGTGCTGACCACGCTGGCGAGCTTCGGCACCATCCTGCTGCTGGCGCGCGAGGGCTTCGAGAGCGACGAGATCGTCGACCTGGCCGGCCTGAACCAGCGCAGCCCGCTGTATGCCGCCGTGATGGCGATCGCGATGTTCTCGCTGGCCGGCATCCCGCCGATGGTGGGCTTCTACGCCAAGCTGGCCGTGCTGCAGGCGCTGATCGCGACCGGACAGGCGCTGTACATCGGCCTGGCCGTGTTCGCCGTCATCACCTCGCTGGTCGGCGCCTTCTACTACCTGCGCGTCGTCAAGGTCATGTACTTCGACGAGCCGCTGACGGCCACCACCGTCTCGGCGCCGCGCGACGTGCGCACCGTGCTCACGCTCAACGGCGCGCTGATCCTGGTGCTGGGCATCGTGCCCGGCGGCCTGATGGCGCTGTGCGCCAAGGCGATCGTCGCCACCCTGGCGGGCTGAGGCCCGGCGGGTTCGCTTCCTGCTGCGCATGGGCGGCCTGTCGCAAAGCGCCTCGGTCTGGCTGGTGCTGCTCGTCGCGCTGGTGGCAGCCAACCTGCCCTTCGTCAACGAGCGGCTGCTGGCGGTGCTGCCGCTGCCGGGCGGCGCGCGGCGCAAGAACCTCGCCGTGCGCCTGGCCGAGCTGGTGCTGCTCTACGCCGCGGCCGGCGGCGTCGGCCTGCTGTTCGAGCAGCGCCTGGGCCAGATCGCGCCGCAGGGCTGGGAGTTCTACGCGGTGACGGCGGCGCTGTTCCTGGTGCTGGCCTTCCCCGGCTTCACCTGGCGCTACCTCCTCAAGCACCGCAAAGGCTGACTCCATGACCGACCCGCACCTCAAGGAAGACCGCACCGGTTCCGAACTGCTGTTCGAGGGGCGCTTCCTGCACGCGCGGCGCGACACCGTGCGGCTGCCCGACGGCCACACCGCCACGCGCGAGTACGTCATCCACCCCGGGGCGGTGGTCGTGGTGCCGCTGCTGGACGACGGCCGCGTCGTGCTGGAGCGCCAGTACCGCTATCCGGTGGGGCAGGTGATGATCGAGTTCCCGGCCGGCAAGCTCGATCCCGGCGAGGACCCGCTGGCGTGCGGCCAGCGCGAACTGCTGGAGGAAACGGGCTACCGCGCCCGCGAGTGGGCGCGCGCCGGCGCCATGCACCTGGCGGTGGCCTATTCGACCGAGATCATCCACGTCTACTTCGCGCGCGGCCTGGCGGCCGGCGCGCGCCAGCTCGACCATGGCGAGTTCCTGGACGTGTTCGCGGCCCGGCCCGACGAGCTGGTCGAATGGTGCCGCGACGGCCGCGTGACCGACGCCAAGACGCTCAGTTGCGCGCTCTGGATGCAGAACGTGCTGTCCGGCGCGTGGCCGCTGGACTGGCAGCCGGCAGCCGGGGCGGGGGTTGCCGATAATCCGGCACCATGAAAGTCCTGAACCTGCGTTGTGCCCACGGCCATGCCTTCGAAGGCTGGTTCGGCTCCGACCAGGATTTCGAGAAGCAACTGGGGCAGGGCCTCGTCGAATGCCCGATGTGCGGCGACACCGCCATCGTCAAGGGCCTGAGCGCACCGCGCCTGAACCTCGGGGCGGGCCGCGAGAAGCCGGCCGAGACGCAGCCGGTGGCCACGGTGCCGGCGGCGGACACGCCGGAGGGGCGCTGGATGCGCGCCGTGCGCGAGGTGCTGGCCCGCACCGAGGACGTCGGCGAGCGCTTCGCCGAGGAGGCGCGCCGCATGCACTACGGCGAGGCCGAGGAGCGCGGCATCCGCGGCCAGGCCACGCGCGAGCAGACCGAGGCCCTGCTGGACGAGGGCATCGCCGTGCTGCCGCTGCCGATCCCGGCCGGGCTCAAGGAAACGCTGCAGTAGCAGCAGGCCGCCGGCGCGCGGCGGCCCTCATGCGGTGAACTGCAGCGCCGCCAGCCGGGCGTAGGTGCCGCCGAGCGCGATCAGCTCGGCATGCGTGCCCTGCTCGACGATGCGGCCGTGCTCCAGCACGACGATGCGGTCGGCCTTCTGCACGGTCGCCAGCCGGTGGGCGATCACCAGCGTCGTGCGGCCCTGCATGGCCGATTCCAGCGCCGCCTGCACCATGCGCTCGCTCTCCGCGTCCAGCGCGCTGGTGGCCTCGTCCAGCAGCAGCAGCGGGGCGTTCTTGAGCATGGCGCGCGCGATGGCGATGCGCTGGCGCTGGCCGCCCGACAGGCGCACGCCGCGTTCGCCCATGAAGGTGTCGTAGCCCTGGGGCAGGGCGGCCAGGAAGCCGTCCGCGTGGGCGGCCCGGGCCGCGGCGCGCACTTCCTCGTCGGTCGCCTCGGGGCGGCCGTAGCGGATGTTCTCCATCGCGCTGGCCGAGAAGATCACCGGCTCCTGCGGCACCAGGGCGATGCGCTCGCGCAGGGCGTCGAGCGCCAGCGCGGGCAGGGCGGCGCCATCGAGCGCGATGCGGCCGGCCTGCGGGTCGTAGTAGCGCAGCAGCAGCTGGAACACGGTGCTCTTGCCGGCGCCGCTCTCGCCGACCAGCGCCACCGTCTCGCCGGGGGACACGGCCAGGGCGAAGTCCGCCAAGGCCGGCGTGGCGGGGCGCGAGGGATAGTGGAAGCGCACGCCCTCGAAGGCGACGGTGCTGCCGGCCCGCGGTGCCGGCAGGGCCGCCGGCGCGGCCGGCGGTTCGATCGCGGAGCGGGCGTGCAGCAGCTCCATCAGCCGCTCGGTGGCGCCGGCGGCGCGCAGCAGGTCGCCGTAGACCTCGCCCAGCACCGCGAAGGCGCTGGCCAGGATGATCACGTACACCACCGTCTGGCCCAGGTGCCCGGCCGTGATGTCGCCCCGCAGCACCGCCTGCGTGCCGGCGTACAGGCCCCACAGCAGCGCCGCGGAGGTGGCGATGATGATGAAGGCCACCAGCACCGAGCGCGCCCTGGTGCGCCGCACGGCGGTGCGGAAGGCGTCCTGCGTCGAGGCGGCGAAGCGGGCCGACTCGCGCGCCTCGGCCGTGTAGCTCTGCACCACGGGGATCGCGTTGAGCACCTCGGCCGCGATGGCGCTGGCGTCGGCCACGCGGTCCTGGCTGGCGCGCGAGAGCCGGCGCACGCGGCGGCCGAACACCATGCTCGGCACCACCACCAGCACCAGGATCAGCAGCACCTGCGCCATCACGTAGGGGTTGGTCCAGACCAGCATCACCAGCGCGCCGGCGCCCATCACCCCGTTGCGCAGGCCCATGCTCAGCGAGGAGCCCACCACGGTCTGCACCAGCGTGGTGTCGGCGGTCAGGCGCGACAGCACCTCGCCGGTCTGCGTGGTCTCGAAGAACTGCGGGCTCTGGCGCAGCACGCGCGCGTAGACGGCGTTGCGCAGGTCGACCGTGATGCGCTCGCCCAGCCAGCTCACCGTGAAGAAGCGCGCCGCCGAGAACAGGCCCAGCGCCACCGCGACGCCGAACAGCTCGAAGAAGTGGTGGCGCAGCGCCAGCATCTGCCGGCCGCGGTCGGCCGGCACCAGGCCGTTGTCGATCAGGCCGCGCAGCGCCAGCGGGAACACCAGCGTCGTCACCGCCGCCATCACCAGGAACAGCGCCGCCAGCGCGATCTGCAGGCGGTAGGGCCGGAGAAAGGGCGCCAGCCCGGACAGCGAGCGCGGCGATCCCTTGGCGGGCGTGGGGCTTGGCATAGGGGCCGGATTCTAGCGATCCGCTGCCAGCACAAAGTCAGCCTTGACAATTACTGCCATGACAATTATTATTCGCCCATGCCCACCGATGCCCCGTCTTCCGCCCCGCCCGCCGGCGCGTCCGGCGGCGCGTGCTTCTACCGGCCCGACAACTACTCCGCCGACGAGAGCATCGGGCTGCTGATGCGCCGCATCATCACCGCCGTCAGCCAGGCGGTGGAGACCGAGCTGGTCGAACCCGGCGGCCCCACCTACCCGCAGTGGATCCCGCTGCACAAGCTGCACATGCACACCGGCCCCTCGACCACCGTGGCCGAGCTGGCGCGCGTGTGCGAGCTCGACACCGGCGCCATGACGCGCCTGCTCGACCGCCTGGAGGCCAAGGGCCTGGTGCGCCGCGTGCGCTCGGTGGCCGACCGCCGCGTCGTGCACATCGAGCTGACCGAGGAGGGCGCCGCCCACGCGCAGCGCGTGCCGCACGTGCTGTGCCGGGTGCAGAACGAATTCCTCTCCGGCTTCAGCCAGGAGGAGTGGCGGCAGCTGAAGGACTACCTGCGCCGCATCCTCGACAACGCCCAGAGCGCGACGGCACGGCCCGTCCGCAGCAAGGACTCCCGCAATGACTCCGCTTCTTCCTGAACGCGCCCGGCCGGCGCCGCGCCGCCGTGCACCGGTGGCCGTGGCCGCCGCAGCCGCGCTGCTCGTGCTGGCCGGCTGCGCCGACATGGGCCGCGTGAACGCGCCGGCGCAGCCGCGCACCGCGGCCGAGGTCGGCTTGCCGGCCGCCGGGGCCGCGCCCGCCGTCTTCGTCGACAGCCAGTGGTGGCGCGCCTTCGGCGACCCGCAGCTCGACCGCCTGGTCGACCAGGCGCTGCAGGGCAACCCCAGCCTGCAGGCGGCGCGCGCACGGCTCGACAAGGCCGAGGCCGCGGTAAGCGTGGCGCGCTCGGCCGACCTGCCGCAGATCAAGGGCGACCTGCAGCTCAACCGCTCGCTCTATTCCGAGAACTACATCTACCCCGACCCGCTGGGCGGCTCCATCCAGAACTCCGGCCTGCTGCAGCTGGGCGCGGGCTGGGAGCTCGACTTCTTCGGCAAGAACCGGGCCGCCATCGAGGCCGCCGTGGGCAACGTCCGCGCCGCCCAGGCCGATGCCGAGGCGGCGCGCGTGCTGCTGGCGAGCAACGTGGCGCGCAGCTACGTGCAGTGGGCCCGGCTGGCCGCCCAGCGCGCCGTCGCCGAGCGCACGCTGGCCCAGCGCGAGGAGACGCTGCGCTTGGTGCGCGACCGCGTCACCGCCGGCCTCGACACCCGGCTGGAGCTGCGCCAGAGCGAGGGCGGCCTGCCCGAGGCGCGCCAGCAGGTCGAGGCGCTGAACGAGCAGATCGCCATCACCCAGCACGCCCTCGACGCGCTGGTGGCCCGGCCGGCCATGGCCGAATCGATGGCGGCGCCGGCGCTCGCGTCCATCCGCCCGATCCCGGTGCAGCCGGTGCTGCCCGCCGACCTGCTGGGCCGCCGCGCCGACATCGCGGCCGCGCGCTGGCGCGCCGAGGCGGCCACGCACGACGTCGACTACGCGCGCAAGCAGTTCTACCCGAACGTCAACCTCACCGCCTTCGTCGGCCTGCAGTCGCTGGGCTTCGACCAGTTGCTCAAGTCGGGCAGCCTGCAGTGGGGCGTGGGCCCGGCCATCAGCCTGCCGATCTTCGAGGGCGGCCGCCTGCGCGCCAACCTGCGCGCCAAGGCGGCCGACCGCGACGCCGCCGTCGAGAGCTACAACGCCGCCGTGTTCGACGCGGTGCGCGACGTGGCCGACCAGGTCACCAGCATCCAGTCCATCGCCCGCCAGCAGGCGCAGCAGCGCCAGGCGCAGGAGGCCGCCGAGGGCGCCTACCAGATCGCCGTGCAGCGCTACGGCGCCGGCCTGGGCAACTACCTGAACGTGCTCACCGCCGAGACCGCCGTGCTGGCCCAGCGCCGGCAGGCCGTCGACCTGGCTGCCCGCGCGCTGGACACCCAGGTCGCACTGGCGCGCGCCCTGGGCGGCGGCTGGCAGGACGACACCGAGACCCGGCAGGCGGCCGCCCCCGCGGGCGCCGCCGCCTCCACCCATTGACGACCAAGCAGGAACACCGTCCTTTGCGGGAATCCATACCATGAGCGAGAACACCCCCTCCACCCCGGCCGCGCAGGCCGGCACACCGGCCCCCGAAGCGGCCGGCAACGGCAAGCGCCGCCGCGCCCTGACCGCCCTGGCGGCCGTCGTCGTGGTCGCCGGCGTCGGCTGGGCCGCCTACGAATGGCTGGTCGCCAGCAACTACGAAGGCACCGACAACGCCTACGTGCAGGGCAACGTGATCCAGATCACGCCGCAGATCGCCGGCACCGTGATGGCCATCGGCGCCGACGACACCGACTTCGTGAAGGCCGGCCAGCCGCTGGTGCAGCTCGACCCGGCCGACGCCCGCGTGGCGCTGGAGCAGGCCGAGGCCGCGCTCGCCCAGGCCGTGCGCCAGGCGCGCACGCTCTACGCCAACAACGGCTCGCTGGCCGCCCAGGTGCAGCTTCGCCAGGCCGACGTGGTCAAGTCGCAGAGCGACCTGGCGCGCGCGCAGGACGACCTGCAGCGCCGCCGCTCGCTCTCGGGCAACGGCGCGGTGTCGAAGGAAGAGCTCAACCACTCCGAGACCGCCGTCGCCAACGCCCGCAGTGCGCTGGCCGCCGCGCAGGCCGGCGTGACGGCCGCGCGCGAGAGCCTGGCCAGCAACCGCTCGCTGACCGACGGCACGCGGGTCGAGGACCACCCGAGCGTGCTGGCCGCCGCCGCCAAGCTGCGCGAGGCCTACCTCGCGACCCAGCGCATCGCCATGCCGGCGCCGGTCGACGGCTACGTGGCCAAGCGCACCGTGCAGCTGGGCCAGCGCGTCAACCCGGGCACGCCGCTGATGTCGGTGGTGCCGCTGGGCCAGGTGTGGGTCGACGCCAACTTCAAGGAAGTGCAGCTGCGCAACATCCGCATCGGCCAGAGCGTCAAGCTCACCGCCGACCTGTACGGCAAGAAGGTCGAGTACGACGGCAAGGTCGAGGGCCTGGGCATCGGCACCGGCGCCGCCTTCGCGCTGCTGCCGGCGCAGAACGCCACCGGCAACTGGATCAAGGTGGTGCAGCGCGTGCCGGTGCGCATCTCGCTGGACCCGGAGCAGATCAAGGCCAACCCGCTGCGCGTGGGCCTGTCGATGGACGCCGAGGTCGACGTGCGCCAGCAGGGCGGCCAGATGCTGGCCGAGGCGCCGCGCCGCGACCCGGTGGCGCAGACCAACGTCTACAGCGCGCTGGACAAGGGCGCGGACGCCGAAGTGCAGCGCATCATCCAGGCCAACCTGGGCGGCGCGGCCCCGGCGGCGCCCACGGCCCCCGCCGCCGCCCGCGAGCCGCAGGGCCCGGCGCCGGCGGCGCGCGGCGGCCACGGCGCCCACCTGGCGCTGAGCAGCAAGCCGGCCTGATCCCGCTTCTCCTCCTCTCCTTCTCCTCCACGGCGCCGCCGCATGTCCCGTCTCTCCACCCCCTACGTCCCCCCGCCGCCGCTCGAAGGCGCGGCGCGGGTGTGGGGCACCCTCGCGCTGTCGGCCGCGACCTTCATGAACGTGCTCGACTCGTCGATCGCGAACGTGTCGCTGCCCGCCATCTCGGGCGACCTGGGCGTGAGCCCCACGCAGGGCACCTGGGTCATCACCAGCTTCGGCGTGGCCAACGCCATCGCCGTGCCGCTCACCGGCTTCCTGACGCAGCGCATCGGCCAGGTGCGCCTGTTCATGGCCAGCGTGATCCTGTTCGTCATCAGCTCCTGGCTGTGCGGCCTGGCGCCCAACATGACGACGCTGATCGCCTTCCGCGCGCTGCAGGGCTTCGTCGCCGGGCCGATGATCCCGCTGTCGCAGACGCTGCTGCTGTCGAGCTACCCGCGCGCCAAGGCGGGGCTGGCCATGGCCATGTGGTCGATGACCACGCTGGTCGCGCCGGTGATGGGGCCGCTCCTGGGCGGCTGGATCACCGACAACATCTCCTGGCCCTGGATCTTCTACATCAACATCCCGGTCGGGCTGATGGCCGCCGGCCTGACGCTGGCGATCTACCGCAAGCGCGAGAGCCCCACGCACAAGGTGCCCATCGACGCCATCGGCCTGGCGCTGCTGGTGCTGTGGGTGGGGGCGCTGCAGCTCATGCTCGACAAGGGCAAGGAGCTGGACTGGTTCCACTCGGCGCAGATCGTCACGCTGGCCGTCGTCGCGGTGGTGGGCTTCGCCTTCTTCCTGGTCTGGGAGCTGACGGAAAAGCACCCGGTGGTCGACCTGTCGCTGTTCCGGCGGCGCAACTTCTGGTCGGGCGCGCTGGCCACGGCGGTGGGCTACGGCCTGTTCTTCGGCAACGTGGTGATCCTGCCGCTGTGGCTGCAGCAGTTCATGGGCTACACCGCCACCCAGGCCGGCATGGTGCTGGCGCCGGTGGGCCTGCTGGCGATCGTGCTGTCGCCCATGGTTGGCCTGACCGTCGGCAAGGTGGACCCGCGCCGCTACGCGACCGCGTCCTTCCTGATCTTCGCGCTGATCCTGTGGATGCGCTCGCGTTTCAACACGCAGGCCGACTTCGGCACGATCATGATCCCGACGTTCATCCAGGGCATCGCGATGGCGTTCTTCTTCATCCCGCTGGTGACGATCACGCTCTCGGGCCTGGAGCCGCACCGCATCCCGGCGGCCTCGGGCCTGTCGAACTTCGCGCGCATCACGGCCGGCGCCATGGGCACCTCCATCGCCACCACGCTGTGGGAGAACCGGGCGACGCTGCACCACGTGCAGCTGGCCGAGGCGGTCAATCAGGGCAGCAGCGCGGCCACCGGCACCATCGGCATGCTCGGCGGGGCGGGCTTCAGCCCTGACCAGGTGCTGGCGCAGATCAACCGCCTGGTCGACCAGCAGGCCTTCATGCTGGCCACGGCCGACCTGTTCTACGGCTCGGCGCTGCTGTTCCTGCTGCTCATCCCGGTGATCTGGCTGGCCAAGCCGGCGCGCGGCGGCGCCGGCGCCGACGCGGCGGCCGGGGCGCACTAGCCCGGCGCGGCGCCACCCCTCCTGCAAGGCCCGCGATGCGGGCCTTTCTTTTTTTGGGCGGGCGCCTGCATTGCACCGCAGCATCCGCATTTGCCCCAGTACGCAAGGCCGGGGGGCGTGCCAACAATGCAAGCGCTTCGCACCCTGAAGCGCCAGCCACGCACACCAGCGGACCGCATGACCGACCTTTCCCGCCAGTACCCGGGCGACGGAGCGAAATGAGCGACATCATTCTCGAGACGCGCCAACTCACCAAGGAATTCAAGGGATTCACCGCGGTCAGCCAGGTCGACCTGAAGGTCGGGCGCGGCTCCATCCATGCGCTGATCGGCCCGAATGGCGCGGGCAAGACCACCTGCTTCAACCTGCTGACGAAGTTCCTGGAGCCGACCTCCGGCACCATCCTCTTCAACGGCGTGGACATCACCGGCGAGCGCCCGGCGCAGATCGCCCGGCGCGGCATCATCCGCTCCTTCCAGATCTCGGCCGTGTTCCCCCACCTGACGGTGCTGGAGAACGTGCGCCTGGGCCTGCAGCGCGCGCTGGGCACCAGCTTCCACTTCTGGAAGAGCGAGAAGTCGCTGCTGCCGCTCAACGCCCGCGCCCGCGAGCTGCTGGCCGAGGTGGGCCTGGAAGACCTGGCCGACGAGCTGACCGTGAACCTGCCCTACGGCCGCAAGCGCGCGCTGGAGATCGCCACCACGCTGGCGATGGAGCCCGAGCTGATGCTGCTGGACGAGCCCACCCAGGGCATGGGCCACGAGGACGTGCACCGCGTGGCCGAGCTGATCAAGCGCGTGTCGGCCGGCCGCACCATCCTGATGGTGGAGCACAACATGAGCGTGGTCTCCACCATCGCCGACGTGATCACCGTGCTGCAGCGCGGCGCCGTGCTGGCCGAGGGGCCGTACGGCGTCGTCTCGAAGAACCCGCAGGTGATGGAGGCCTACATGGGCACCACCGACGGCCAGCTGCAGGGAGCGCATTGAGATGGCGACCCCGGCCCTCGAGATCAAGGACCTGCAGGCCTGGTACGGCGAATCGCACGTGCTGCACGGCGTGGACATGGTGGTGCAGCCGGGCGAGGTGGTCACGCTGCTGGGCCGCAACGGCGCCGGCCGCACCACCACGCTGCGCGCCATCATGGGCCTGACGGGCACGCGCAAGGGCAGCATCCGCGTGGCCGGCCACGAGACCATCGGCCTGCCCACCTACAAGATCGCCCACTACGGCATCGGCTACTGCCCGGAGGAGCGCGGCATCTTCGCCAGCCTCTCGGCCGAGGAGAACCTGCTGCTGCCGCCGCCGCTGAAGGGCAGCGAGCCCGGCATGTCGGTGGACGAGATCTACGCCATGTTCCCCAATCTGGCCGAGCGGCGCCACAGCCAGGGCACGCGCCTGTCGGGCGGCGAGCAGCAGATGCTGGCGGTGGCGCGCATCCTGCGCACCGGCGCGCGCCTGCTGCTGCTGGACGAGATCTCCGAGGGCCTGGCGCCGGTGATCGTGCAGGCCCTGGCGCGCATGATCACCACGCTGCGCGCCAAGGGCTACACCATCGTGATGGTGGAGCAGAACTTCCGCTTCGCCGCGCCGCTGGCCGACCGCTTCTACGTGATGGAGCACGGCCGCATCGTCGAGCGCTTCGGCGCCGCCGAGCTGCAGGCCAAGATGCCCGTCCTCAACGAGCTGCTGGGCGTGTGAGCCCGGCAGCCCTTCTTCCTCTTCCTTCCTCTTCGCACACTAAGGAGACAACGCCATGAAGAAATCCCTCAGCGTCATCGCCCTGGCCGTCGGCGCGCTCGCGCTGGCTTCGGCGGCGCAGGCCCAGGTCAAGATCGGCCTGATCACCGACATGTCGAGCCTGTACTCCGACGTGGAAGGCAAGAACGGCGCCCTGGCCATCCAGATGGCCATCGACGACTTCGGCGGCAAGGTGATCGGCCAGCCCATCGAGCTGATGGTGACCGACCACCAGAACAAGGCCGACATCGCGGCCTCCAAGGCACGCGAGTGGATCGACACGGCGGGCCTGACCATGGTCTTCGGCGGCACCAACTCGGGCGCGGCGCTGGCCATGGCCAAGGTGGCGCAGGAGAAGAAGCGCGTCTACTTCAACAACGGCGCCGCCAGCTCGGCGCTGACCAACGAGCAGTGCTCGCCCTACACGGTGCACTACGCCTACGACACCGTGGCCCTGGCCAAGGGTACCGGCGCGGCGGTGGTGGAGCAGGGCGGCAAGAGCTGGTTCTTCCTGACGGCCGACTACGCCTTCGGCCATGCGCTGGAGGCCGACACCACCAAGGTCATCAAGGAGAAGGGCGGCACGGTGGTCGGCGCGGTGCGCACCCCGCTCAATGCCAGCGACTTCTCCTCCTTCCTGCTGCAGGCGCAGAACTCCAAGGCGCAGATCCTGGGCCTGGCCAACGCCGGCGGCGACACCGTCAACTCGATCAAGGCGGCCAAGGAATTCGGCATCGACAAGACGATGAAGGTCGCCGGGCTGCTGGTGTTCCTGTCCGACATCCACAGCCTGGGCCTGAAGAACACCGAAGGCCTGCTGCACACCACCAGCTGGTACTGGGACCTGAACGACGCCACCCGCAAGTGGGCGCAGCGCTTCTACGACAAGACCAAGCGCATGCCCACCGACGTGCAGGCCGCCGACTACTCGGCCACCATGACCTACCTCAAGGCGGTCGATGCCGCCAAGAGCACCGACGCCGACAAGGTGATGGAGCAGCTGCGCAAGCTGCCGGTGGATGATTTCTATGCCAAGGGCAGCATCCGGGGCGACGGCCGCTTCGTGCACGACATGTACCTGGTCGAGGCCAAGAAGCCCGCCGATTCCAAGAAGCCCTGGGACTACCTGAAGGTCATCAAGACGCTGCCCGGCGAACAGGTCTACACGACCAAGGCCGAGAGCAAGTGCGCAACCTGGAAGTGACGCCGGCCTGACCGCGCCCGCCCCGCCCCACCAACGATCGAGGAGAACACCCGCATGAAGCACTGGATTTCGCCCATCGCCCTCGCCTGCGGACTCGCCCTGGCGGCCGGTGCCGCCCAGGCGCAGGACAAGGTCCGCATCGGGTTCGTCACGGACATGTCGAGCCTGTACTCCGACGTCGAGGGCAAGGGGGGCGCCCTGGCCATCCAGATGGCCATCGACGACTTCGGCGGCAAGGTGCTGGGCATGCCGATCGAGCTGCTGACCGCCGACCACCAGAACAAGGCGGACATCGCGGCCTCCAAGGCGCGCGAGTGGATCGACACGCAGAACCTGACCATGCTCTTCGGCGGCACCACCTCCAGCACCGGCCTGGCGATGGCCAAGGTGGCGCAGGAGAAGAAGCGCGTCTTCATGGTCAACGGCGCCGGCACCTCGGCGCTGACCAACGAGCAGTGCTCGCCCTACACCGTGCACTACGCCTACGACACCGTGGCGCTGGCCAAGGGCACGGGCGGCGCGGTGGTGGACCAGGGCGGCAAGAGCTGGTTCTTCCTGACGGCCGACTACGCCTTCGGCACGGCGCTGGAGGCCGACACGAGCAAGGTCGTCAAGGAAAAGGGCGGCACCGTGGTGGGCAGCGTCAAGCACCCGCTCAATACCTCCGACTTCTCCTCCTTCCTGGTGCAGGCGCAGAACTCCAAGGCGCAGATCCTGGGCCTGGCCAACGCCGGCGGCGACACCATCAACGCCATCAAGGCGGCCAAGGAGTTCGGCGTCACCAAGACGATGAAGCTCGCCGGCCTGCTGGTCTTCGTCTCGGACATCCACAGCCTGGGCCTGAAGAACACCGAGGGCCTGCTGCTGACCACCAGCTGGGACTGGAACCTCGACGACCGCACGCGCGCCTTCGGCAAGAAGTACTTCGACAAGACCAAGCGCATGCCCACCGACCTGCAGGCGGCCGACTACTCCGCCACCATGACCTACCTCAAGGCGGTCGAGGCGGCCAAGAGCATCGACGCCGACAAGGTGATGGCGCAGCTCAAGAGCATGAAGATCGACGACTTCTACGCCAAGGGCACGATCCGCGCCGACGGGCGCTTCGTGCACGACATGTACCTGATGCAGGTGAAGTCGCCGGCCGAGTCGAAGCAGGCCTGGGACTACTACAAGGTGGTCGCCAAGCTGCCGGGCGAGCAGGTGTTCACCACCAAGGCCGAATCCAAGTGCGCCCTGTGGAAGTGAGCGGCGCGCCGCCGCTGTCCTGAACCCAACGCCCGCCGCTTCGTCGCCCATCCATGTCCGTCTCGCTCCCCGCCCTGCTGAGCCAGCTCCTCCTGGGGCTGGTCAACGGCTCGTTCTACGCGATGCTCAGCCTGGGGCTGGCCGTCATCTTCGGGCTGCTCAACGTCATCAACTTCGCGCATGGCGCCCTGTTCATGATGGGGGCGGTGCTCACGTGGATGGCGATGAACTACTTCGAGGTCAACTACTGGGTGATGCTGGTGGTCGCGCCGGTCATCGTGGGCCTGTTCGGCGTGCTGATCGAGCGGCTGCTGCTGCGCTGGATCTACAAGCTGGACCACCTGTACGGGCTGCTGCTGACGCTGGGCCTGACGCTGCTGATCGAGGGCCTGTTCCGCTCCGTCTACGGCGTCTCGGGCCTGGCCTACGACACGCCCGACGCGCTCTCGGGCGCCTTCAACCTCGGCTTCATGATCCTGCCCAAGTACCGCGCCTGGGTGGTGGTGGCCTCGCTGGTGGTGTGCGTGGCGACCTGGTTCCTGATCGAGAAGACGCGCATCGGCGCCTACCTGCGCGCCGGCACCGAGAACCCCCGCCTGGTCGAGGCCTTCGGCGTGAACGTGCCGCTGATGATCACGCTGACCTACGGCTTCGGCGTGGCGCTGGCCGCCTTCGCCGGCGTGCTCGCCGCGCCGGTGATCCAGGTCTCGCCGCTGATGGGGCAGAACCTCATCATCGTCGTCTTCGCGGTGGTCGTCATCGGCGGCATGGGCTCGATCATGGGCGCCATCCTCACCGGCCTGGGCCTGGGCGTGGTCGAGGGGCTGACCAAGGTGTTCTATCCCGAGGCCTCTTCCACCGTGGTGTTCGTGATCATGGTGATCGTGCTGCTGATCCGTCCGGCCGGCTTGTTCGGCAAAGAGAAATGAACAAGTCCATCCTCGGCTACGGCCTGCTGTTCCTCGCGCTGCTGGCGGCGCCCTTCATGGGCGCCTATCCGGTGTTCATGATGAAGCTGCTGTGCTTCGCCCTGTTCGCCTCGGCCTTCAACCTGCTGCTGGGCTACACCGGGCTGCTGTCCTTCGGCCACGCGGCCTTCCTGGGCGGTTCGGCCTACGTCGCCGGGCATGCCATGAAGGTCTGGGGCGTCACGCCGGAGCTCGGGCTGATCCTGGGCACCGCCACCGGCGCGCTGCTGGGCTGGGTGTTCGGGCTGCTGGCCATCCGGCGCCAGGGCATCTACTTCGCCATGATCACGCTGGCGCTGGCGCAGATGGTGTTCTTCATCGCGCTGCAGGCCAAGTTCACCGGCGGAGAGGACGGCCTGCAGGCCGTGCCGCGCGGCAAGCTGTTCGGCGTGCTGGACCTGAGCAGCGACCTGACCATGTACTACGTGGCGCTGCTGATCGTGGCCGCGGCCTTCGCGCTGATCGTGCGCACCATCCATTCGCCCTTCGGGCAGGTGCTCAAGGGCATCAAGGAGAACGAGCCGCGCGCGCTGTCGCTGGGCTACGACGTCAGCCGCTTCAAGCTGCTGGCCTTCGTGATCTCGGCGGCGCTGTCGGGCCTGGCCGGCTCCCTCAAGACGCTGGTGCTGGGCTTCGCCACGCTGACCGACGTGCACTGGTCCTCCTCCGGCTCGGTCATCCTGATGACGCTGCTGGGCGGGCTGGGCACGCTGTCGGGTCCGCTGGTGGGCGCGGCGGTGGTGGTGGCGCTGGAGAACAAGATCGGCGAGCTGGGCAACCTGCTGGCCGGCCTCACGCGCGTGGAGTGGTTCAACACCCTGGGCGAGTCCGTCACCATCGTCACCGGCCTGATCTTCGTGGTCTGCGTGCTGGCCTTCCGCCGCGGGATCATGGGCGAGGTGATCGCGCTGTTCACGCGCGGCGGCGGCAAGCGCGCCGGGGCGGCCGGCGGAGGCCACTGAGCCTGCGGCACGCGCCCGCCCTCAGAGCCTGAGGCGCGCGGCGTAGCCCGTCATCTCCAGGTAGCCGGCGCCGACGCGGCGGCCCTGGGCGTCCTGCAGTTCGCTCAGGCCTTCCCAGTAGATGGCGCCGGTCGAGCCGCGGCTGTCCAGCTCCTGGTCGTCCAGCAGGGCCTGCACGGCGAAGCGGCCGGCGGGGGTGTGCACCGTCCACTGCACCGGGTAGCGCGCCGACGAGCGCGGGCTGACCCAGCTGCGCACCGGCTCGAAGCGCACCTCGCCGGGGCCGAAGGCGCGCGCCGCCCCGCCTGCGGCGCGCCACGAGCCGCCGGCCCACAGCGCGCTGCCGTCGGCGCGGCGCAGCCGGAAGGCCGTGAGCGCCGTGCCGTCGTCCAGGTTCATGCCGATCCAGTCCCAGCCCACCGCCTCGGGGTGCATCAGCGCCTCGCTCCACTCGTGGTCCAGCCAGGCGCGGCCGCGCACCTCGAAGCGGCCCTGGCCGGCCAGGGCGATGCGGCCCGCGGCCTCCAGCTGCGGCTGGCTGTAGTAGTAGCTGGCCTGCGCCGGCTCGGGCCCCTTGCGCGACAGGCCCGCCTCGCCCTGCAGCAGCGGCGGCTGCGTCGGCGCGAAGCGCAGCGAGAGCGCGAAGCCCTCGCAGGGCGCCTCGGCCTGGTAGCTGCCGTCGGCGGCGCGGCGCACGAGCGACCAGTCGCGCAGCCGCACGTCCGTGTCCGCCTCGGCGGCCTGCGCGATGCCGAAGCCGGCGCGGGCGATGCGCTGGTCGTGCAGCAGGCGCCGGCCCTGCAGGTCGGTCACCGCCGCGTGCGCGAACAGCAGCTGCTTCGCGGCGAAGGCCGAGCGCAGACCCTGCGCCGCGTCGACGCGCGAGCGGAAGAAGGTGATCTGGAAGCCGAAGCGCCGGCCGTCCTGCGCGGCCTGCGCCTGGCCGGTGATGTACCACCACTCGGTGCGCAGGTCGGGATGGCTGCCGTGGTCGCGCGGGAAGGCCAGCACGCGCGCCGGCAGGGCCCGCGCCGGGCGCCAGCCGCCGGCGGCGGCCAGCGCCGCCAGCAGCCCGAGCGCCCGGCGGCGCGGCGGCAGGCGGTCGGGATGGGCGGCGCGGCGCGAGGAAGGCATGCCGGGATGATCTCCGATCCGTCCCGACCTGAGGGTGAGCGCCCGCGTCCGGGCCCGGCACCATTCCCAAAGCGCGAACGTCGTGTAATAATTTTTGACACTATTTGACATTCCGTTGGCAGCCGCCCGTACCCAGCCGCCGCCACCTACCAGCCTTTCCAGCGGACGCGTCATCGGCACATGGGCACCTCAAAGACTGGACATCGCGTGGCAGCGGACAACGGCTCCCCGGCTTCTTCCTCCTCTTCCTCCCCTCGGAAAACCCCCGTTCCGCCCCGGACGGCCATTTCCGCCACGCTGCGCGAGCTGGGCGCGCTGCTGCGGCCGTACCTGGGCTGGCTGCTGCTGTCGGCGCTGGCCGGCACCCTGGCCGGGGTGGCCACCGTGGCGCTGCTGGCCCGGCTGGCCGAGGTGATCCACCAGCCCGACCGCGTCGCTGGCGGCGTGCTGCTGGCCGTGCTGGGGCTGAGCGCGCTGACGCTGGTGGGGCGCGCCGCCTCGCTGCTGCTCACCAACTGGGTCGGGCAGGGGGTGGTGGCGCAGATCCGGCAGGCGCTGGCGCGCAAGATCCTGGCGGCGCCCATCGACGCGCTGGAGCGCTACCGGGTGCACCGGCTGATCCCGGTGCTCACGCACGACATCGACACCATCAGCAGCACCGTGTTCGCGCTGGCCGCGCTGGCGATCGCCTGCGCCGTGGCCGCCGGCTGCCTGCTCTACCTGGCCTGGCTGTCGCTGCCGATGTTCGGCCTGCTGGTGCTGGCGCTGGCCTGCGGCGTGCTCGTGCAGCGCCTGGCGCAGCGGCGCGGCCTGGCCGGCTTCCAGAAGGCGCGCCGCGCCGAGGAGCGGCTGCACAAGGCCTACCGCAGCCTCGGCGAGGGCGCCAAGGAACTGCGGCTGCACCGGCGCCGCCGCCAGTACGTGTACGAGAACGAGGTCAAGGGCACGATCGACGAGATCGGCCGCGTCAACATCGGCGCGACCAACGCCTTCGTGGCGGCCAACGCCTTCGGTTCGGCGCTGTACTTCCTGCTGATCTCGCTGGTGATGGCCTGGGCCACGCACCGCCTGCCGGAGCCGGCGGTGCTGGGCGGCTTCGTGCTGGTGCTGCTGTACCTGAAGGGGCCGCTCGACCAGATCGCCAGCATCCTGCCCGCGATCGGCCGCGCCTGGGTGGCGCTGGAGCGCATCGCCGACCTGTCGACGCGCTTCTCCACGGCCGAGCCGATCCCGCTGGCGGCGCAGGCCGGCGGCCCGGCGCCGCGCGCCGAGCTGCGCGACTGCATCGAGCTGCGCGGCGTCGGCTACGGCTACGAGGAAAGCTTCGCCGACGAAGACGACGATGAGGAAGAAGGCAAGGGCCGGCGCCCGCGGCCGGCGCTGGCGTCGCGCTTCGAGGTGGGCCCGCTGAGCCTGCGCATCGAGAAGGGCAGCATCGTCTTCATCGTGGGCGAGAACGGCTCGGGCAAGACCACCCTGGTCAAGCTGCTGCTGGGCCTGTACGCGCCCCAGCGCGGCCAGGTGCTGATCGACGGCCAGCCGGTGACCGACGCCACGCGCGACGAGTACCGCCAGCTCTTCGGCACCGTGTTCGCCGACTTCTACCTGTTCGAGGAACTGATGGGCGAGGGCGCGGACGGCGTCCTGCGCGGCCGCGACGCCGCCGCCGCGGCCCGCGCCTATCTGGAGCGCCTGGACATCGCCCACAAGGTGACGATCCGCGACGGCGCGTTCAGCACGCTGGACCTGTCCACCGGCCAGCGCAAGCGCCTGGCGCTGCTGCACACCTACCTCGAGGGGCGGCAGGTGCTGGTGTTCGACGAATGGGCGGCCGACCAGGACCCGGCCTTCCGCCGCCTCTTCTACCGCCAGCTGCTGCCCGAGCTGCGCAGCAAGGGCCACACGCTGATCGTGATCTCGCACGACGACCGCTACTTCGACGTGGCGGACGAGGTGGTCCACGTGCGCAATGGCCGCATCGTGGCGCGGCACGGCCAGTCCGCCGCGGCCGCCGAGGCGGCGGTCCACCACGTCGAGGAACTGAAGGCCGCTGCGTAGCAGGCCAGGCAGACAGCGGCCGGCCGTGCGGACGCTCAGCCGTGCAGCGCGGCCTCGATGCCCTGCTGCGCCAGCGTGCAGTCGCCGAAGCGGGCCGCCACCCAGGCCGGGTCGTGGTACGTCGGCAGGTAGCGCTCGCCCGCATCGCACAGCAGCGACAGGATCGAACCCTGCTCGCCACGCTCGTGCATGCCGTGCGCCAGCGCCAGCATGCCGACGAAGTTGGTGCCGGTGGACGGCCCCACGCGCCGACCGAGCAGGCCGGACAGCACGCGCATCGCCGCGATCGAGGCCACGTCGGGCACCGGGATCATGCGGTCGACCAGCGTGCGGATGAAGCTGGGCTCCACGCGCGGGCGGCCGATGCCCTCGATGCGCGAGCCGGCCGCGCCGAGCGTCTCGTCGCCGCTGGCGTGGTAGGCCGTGAAGACCGAGCCCTCCGGGTCCGCCACCGCCACCTGCGTGGCATGGCGCCGGTAGCGCACGTAGCGGCCGATGGTCGCGCTGGTGCCGCCGGTGCCGGCGCCCACCACGATCCAGGCCGGCACCGGATGCCGCTCGCGCGCCATCTGCTGGAACATGCTGTCGGCGATGTTGTTGTTGCCGCGCCAGTCGGTGGCGCGCTCGGCGTGCGTGAACTGGTCCATGTAGTGGCCGCGGCACTGGCGCGCCAGCGCGCGCGCCTCGTCGTAGACCTCGCCGGCATGCTGAACGAAGTGGCAGCGCCCGCCCTGGAACTCGATCTGCGCGATCTTCTCGGGCGAGGTGCCGCCCGGCATCACCGCCACGAAGGGCAGCCCCAGCAAGCGGGCGAAATACGCCTCGCTCACGGCGGTGGAGCCGCTGGACGCCTCGACCACCGTCATGCCCTCGTGCAGCTGCCCGTTGACCAGCGCGTAGAGGAACAGCGAGCGCGCCAGCCGGTGCTTGAGGCTGCCGCTCGGGTGCGTGGATTCGTCCTTGAGGTACAGGTCGATGCCGGCCGCCTCGTAGGCCGGCAGGCGCAGCGGGATCAGGTGCGTGTCGGCGCTGCGCTGCACGTCCGCCTCGATGCGGGCGATGGCGCCGTGGAGCCAGCCGCTCATCGCGCGGGGATGCCGCAGAAGCGGCGCCAGCCGTCGGCCGTGTTGTCGAAGCCCTGCTGCTTTGCCAGTTCCCACGGGCGCTCGCAGCGGCCGGTGCGCTGGCACCAGCGGTAGCCGGCGGAGGGCTTGCAGCCCTGCGGGTCGACGTCGGAGCCCGGCATCGGCGGCCGGGCCGGGGCGGTGGCAGGCGGCGGCGCCGGGGCCGGCGTTGCAGGCTGCGCGCAGGCTGCCAGGGCGGCGCAGGCCGCCAGCGCACCGGCCAGGCCGCACGCGCGCAGCGAAGGGATCGAAGCAAGGCTCATGGCCCGATTGTCCGCGAGCCCCCCGGCCGGCCCGGAGGCCGCGTCTACCAGTCCTCCTTCACCGCCAGCACCGCCTCGCGCGAGGCGGCGGCGCGCCCGGCCAGCCAGGCGGTGAGCGTGCCGGCCGCCACCACCGCGCCGCACAGCAGTGCCAGCCGCAGCCAGGGCACGAGCAGGTCCATGGTCCAGTGGAAGCTCTGCGGGTTGACCACCTTCACCAGCACCACCGACACCGCCAGGCCCAGCAGCAGCCCGGCCAGTGCGCCGATGGCCGTCCAGGCCGCGCCTTCGCCGGCCACCACCGCCAGCACCTGCGCGCGCGTCAGGCCCAGGTGCGCCAGCAGGCCGAATTCCTTGCGCCGCGCCAGCACCTGCGCGCTGAAGCTGGCGGCGATGCCGAACAGGCCGATGCCGATGGCCACCGCCTGCAGCCAGTAGGTGACGGCGAAGCTGCGGTCGAAGATGCGCAGCGAGCTGGCGCGGATCTGCGCCGCGGAGGCGAACTCGACCGCGTCGGCCCCGCCCAGCCGCCGGGCGGCGAGCGCGCGCGCGGCCTGCTGCACCTCGGCCTCGCGCGCGCCGGGGGCGAGCCACAGCGCGATGTCGCTCACGCTGCGGTCGCCGGTCAGGCGCACGTAGTCCGCGTCGGCCAGCGTCACCGCGCCGAACTGGCGCACGTAGTCGCGCCAGACGCCGGCGACGAAAAAGGCCCCCACGCTCCCCGCTTCGCGAGGTTCGCTGCCCCCCGAGGGGGCGCTCGCCGCCTTGGGGCGGCCCGGCGGCGGCGAGGTGGCCCCCACGCTCCCCGCTTCGCGTGGTTCGCTGCCCCCCGAGGGGGAGCTCTTGCCTTGGGGCGGCCCGGCGGCAAGAGAGCGCGCGCTGTGTGCGCCGAAGACAGACTCCAGCGCCGGCAGGTCCTGTCCGGGCCGGGCGCCGTACAGCGCCTGCATCGCCTCGCTGACGTAGACGCCGGTGCGCCCTGGCGGCACCGGCAATGCCGGCCCCAGCAGGGGCAGCGAGCGGGCCGCGTCCTGCGCATCGAGCGGCCGCGCGATCAGCGTGACGGGCGGCCGTGCCGGGTCGAGCAGCAGGCTGCGCGTGCGCAGCGTGGACACGCGGGCCACGCCGGGCAACTGCGCCGCCTGCTGCACGAAGGCGGTGTCGAAGGGCGCGGCCTCCGCGTTCGGGCTGCCGGCGCCGCTGCTGCCCGCCGGGCGCAGGTACAGGTCGGCGGGCAGCACCGTGTCCAGCCAGTGCGCCACCGAGTCGCGGAAGCTCGCCACCATCACGGTGAGCGCCACCGCCAGCGCCAGGCTGGCCACCACGCCGCTCACCGCGATGGCGGCACTGCCGCGCATGCGGCGCGCGCGCTCCACCGCCAGCAGCGGCAGCAGCCGGTGCGCGACCCGCGGGGCGAGCCGGTCGTACACCAGCGCGACGAGCCAGGGCAGGGCGGCGATGCCGCCCACCAGCAGCAGGCCGACCGAGAGGTACGCCGCCAGCGGGATGCCGGCCACCGCCGGCGCGCGGGAGAGCGCCGCGCCGGCGAGCAGGAGCGCCAGCGCCGTCCAGGGCGTGCGCGGCCCGGCGCCGTGGCTGCCGAGGCCCTTGAGCGTCTGCGCTTCCGGCAGCCGCTGCGCCGTGCGCGCCGGCCACCAGCCGCCCACGCCGGCCGCCGCCACGCCCAGCAGCGCGTAGAGCAGCGCGGCCGGCCCCTGCCACTGCAGCGCCGGCGCGGCGCCGCGGAAGTAGCCGCCGCCGAGGTCGCCGCCGAGCAGCTTCAGCGCCGCCCAGGCCAGCGCCGTGCCCAGCGCGATGCCGGCGGCGCTGCCCAGCGCGCCGAGCGCCAGCGATTCGGCCAGCACCAGCGCGAGGCGCTGGCGCGGCGCCAGGCCCAGCACGCCCAGCAGCGCGAACTGCTGCGCGCGCTTGGCCACCGACAGGGCCAGCACCGAGAAGACCAGGAAGGCGCCGGTGAACAGCGCCACCAGCGCCAGCACCGTGAGGTTGACGCGGTAGGCGCGCGAGAGGTCGCTCACGCGCTGCGCCGCGTCGGCCGGCTCCACCACGCGCAGCGCCGCGTTCCAGGCCGGCAGTTGCGCCAGGGCCGCGCGGAAGGCGGCGCGGTCGGTGCCCGGCTGCAGGCGCAGGTCGATGCGGCTGAGCTGGCCGGCGCGGCCGAGCAGGTCCTGCGCGGCGCCGAGGTCCATCACGCCCAGCGCGGCGCCGCCGGCCGCGACCGTGCCGGCGATGCGCAGCTCGCCCGCCGCCGTGCCGTCGGGCCGGGCCAGCGTGAGCACCGTCGCGTCCCCGGCGGCCTGCCGCGCCGTGGCGTTGAGGAACAGCTGGCCCGGCGACAGCACGGCGAAGCGGTCGCCGTCATCGCCCGGCGCCGGCACGGGCGCCAGCGCCGGGGCGATGCCGGGCGCCACCAGCGCGTCCACGCCCGCCAGCCGCAGGGCGAGGCGCCCGCCCGCCGGCGTGCGCAGCACCACCTCCGCCTCCAGCACCGGGCTGGCCAGCGCCACCGGGGGCAGCGCCGCCACTTGCCCGTACAGCGCCTCGTCGAAGCCGCCCTGCGCCGCGCGGATCTCCAGGTCGCCCTGGCCGTTGACCGAGCGCACCGCGCCCTGGAACTCGTCCAGCGCCGAGGCGTTGATCAACTGCACCGCGAAGGCCAGCGCCACGCCCAGCATCACCGCACCGACGGCCGCCGCGCTGCGCCAAGGGTGCTGGCGCAGTTCCTGCCAGGAGAAGGTCGCGAGCAGGCGCGGGAGCATGAGGGCATTGTGGCTGCCTCACGGCAGCGTCTGTGCAACCGTTACGAGCGAAATGCGGCGTCGTGCAAGCGGTGAGCGAGAGCGTCGATTTCCTCTCGCATCGCCAGTCGGTCGAGCCAGCGGATCGGTATAGCCCCCACGCCATAGTGCGCTCCCGCGATCTGTCCACACAGCGCAGCCGTGGTGTCGGCGTCATCGCCCAGATTGGCAGCCGCCAGCACAGCGGCTTCAAAGCTGTCAGTGTGTGCAAAGCACCACAGCGCGGCTTCAAGCGATTCGACGCAATAGCCGCTGCCACGGATCTGGGCAACCGTCTTGCTGCGCCATGTGCCGGCCGCCAGTGCAACAACAGCTGGCTCATCGATGTGGCCCGGGAAATTTGGAGTCAGCAACGCCTCGCGCGAAGCACCGCGCAGTGCTTCGCTCAATTGCCAGGCGAAAAGTCGCGAGCAGGCAATCGCCTCGGCGGCGCCGTGGGTGGTGCGTGTGCTGTCGGCGGCGAAACGCCATAGCGCCTCCGCGTCATTCGCGAAGAACATCGGGACCGGCGCCAAGCGCATGAGGGCGCCGTTGCCCGCGCTCCGTGGATCCGGCGATCCGGCGAAGGGATTGCCATCGGCCAAATAGCGACTCAGAGCGGCGGAAACGGTCATGCCGATGTCGAAGCAATCGCCCGTGCTGCTCATGTAGCCCACGTTGCGCCAGTTGCAATAGCGGTTCATCTGATCGCGTGCGTCGAAACCCTCGCAATGAAGCAGGCTGGCCGCCAGGCACAGCGCCATCGAGGTGTCGTCGGTCCATTGGCCGGGCATCAAGTGGAAGGGGCCGCCGCCGATCATGTCGACCAGGGGCGTGAAACTGCCGCGTGGACTGAACTCTACGGTCGTTCCCACGGCGTCGCCGCAAGCCAGGCCTAGCAGACAACCGCGATGGCGATCGAGGGCGCTGGGCGCTGGCGCAGTGCCGTGCATCTCAGGTGAGGCAGGGTGCATGAACGTCTTCTTTTCTGATGTGGAGATGAATCGAGCGACTCGTCGCCGGATTGTTTATTGCATAGGGCAACTAATATGGGTTGCATAGTACAACTAAAATAGCGGGAAACAGATTTCCCGCTGCTCAATCATCCGATGTCCGGTCTTCTGGCGCTGCCCGACTTCCCCCGCCCGCTGGTCACGGTGGATGTGGCGATCTTCACTGTCCGAGACGACGCCCTGCAGGTGCTGCTGGTGCGCCGGCCAGACACGCCGGACGAGCCCTTCCCCGATCGCTGGGCGCTGCCCGGCGGCTTCGTGGATGTGGCGCAGGATGCGACCCTGCAGGCCTGCGCCCTGCGCAAGCTGCGCGAGAAGGCCGGCGCCGGCGCCCCCTATCTGGAGCAGCTGGGCAGCTGGGGCAGCGCCACGCGCGATCCGCGCGGCTGGTCGGCCACCCACTGCTTCTATGCATTGCTGCCGGCGCAGGCGGTGGCGCTGGAAAAGGGCGGCAACGCGGCGGAGGTCGCCTGGTTCGATGCCGACGCGGCCGCGCGCAAGCGCCTGGCCTTCGACCACGGCGAGATCCTGGCGACCGCGCTGGACCGGTTGCGCAGCAAGGTCGAATACACCTCGCTGCCCGCCTTCCTGCTGGAGGAACCCTTCACCCTGCCGGCGCTGCAGCAGACCTACGAGACGGTGCTGGGCCGCCCGGTCGACAAGAGCGCCTTCCGCAAGCGCATGCTCGACGGCGGCTTCCTGGAGGAGGCGGGCATGCTTCCCGCGGCGCTCGGCCGGCCTGCCATGGGCTGGCGCCTGCGCGACCGCGCGCGGCCGGCCTTCTTCCCGCGCACCTTCAACGCGCCCACGGCCGGCTGAGCCGGACGCGGGAAAGTCGGCAGGCGGCGGCGCGCCGCGTCAACGCACAATGGATGGATGTCCCGCACCGTCGAATCGATCGAACGCGCCACCCTCGCCGCCGTGCCGCCGGAGGTGGTCGAGGAACTGCCGGGCTGGCTGCTGCCGCTGGACGCCGGCACGGTCGGCCGGGCGCACAGCGCGGTGCCGCTCGCGCACGATGCGCCCGACGCCGCGCTGCTGCCGGAGATCGAGGCGCGCTACCGTGCCCGGCAGCTGCCGCCGGTGTTCCGCCTGCCGGTGGAGGTGGCGGCCTTCGATGCGTTCAATGCGGCGCTGCGCGAGCGCGACTACGTGCCCTCCCGGCCGACGATGGTGATGACGGGCACGGCGCAGTCCATGGTCGAGGGCGGCCGCGGCGACGCCGTGCAGCTGGATGCGCAGCCCGGCGAGGACTGGGCGCGGGTGTACCTCGGCGAAGGCTTCGATCCCGTCGACGGCGGCCACCGCGTGCGGCTGCTGCGCCGCGCGCAGGACGCGGTGTATGCCAGCGTGCGCCTGCCCGACCCGGACCGGCCGGCCGAGGCGGGCGACGTCGCGGCCGTGGGCTGCGCCTGCTTCAGCCAGGGGCTGGTCGGCGTGCACGGCATGCGCACCCGGCCGCGCTTCCGTGGCCGCGGGCTGGCGCGGCAGCTGATGGCCGCGATGGGCGCCGAGGCGCTGCGCCGCGGCATCGGCGATGCCTTCCTGCAGGTGGAGGTGGAGAACTACCTGGCGCGCTCGCTCTACGCGCGCGTCGGCTTCGCGCCGGCCTGGACCTACGTCTACTGGCAGCAGCCCCAGGGCCGCTGAGCGGGGACTTCAGCCGGCGGCGATGCCGTCGGCGGTAAGGTGCACCACGCGGCCGGCGCGGGCCGCGGCGCTGTCGGAGTGCGTCACCAGCACCAGGCTGGCGCCGTGCTCGCGGCTCTGGGCGGCCAGCACGTCCATCACGCGCGCGGCGGTGGCCGGGTCCAGGTTGCCGGTGGGTTCGTCGGCCAGCAGCAGCGGCGGGCGGTGCACCAGCGCCCGCGCGATGGCCACGCGCTGCAGCTGCCCGCCCGAGAGCTGCTGCGGCAGCCGTCCGCCCAGGCCGCCGAGGCCGACCGCCTCCAGCATGGCCTGCACGCGCGCGTGCGCCTCGGGCCCGTGCCGGCCCAGCAGCATCAGCGGCAGCGCCACGTTCTGCGCCACGTCCAGGTGCGGCAGCACGTGGAAGGCCTGGAACACGAAGCCCACGTTCGCGCGCCGCCACAGGGCGCGGGCGGTGTCGTCCAGGGCGCCGACGTCGGTGTCGCCGTGCAGCACGCGCCCGGCGTCCCAGCGGTCCAGCCCGGCCAGGCAGTTCAGCAGCGTCGACTTGCCCACGCCCGACTCGCCCACGATGGCGACGAACTCGCCCGGCGCCACCGCCAGGTCGACGCCGCGGAACACGTCGGCCTCGCCGTAGCGCTTGCGCAGGCCCTCGACGGCGAGCCTCATGCGCGCGGCTCCGCCAGCGGCGCGACGGCGGCGGCCAGGCGCTGCGCGGCGTCGGGTGCGTCGCAGGGCACGATGCGGCGGCCGGGCATGCCGCGCAGCCAGGTGGTCTGGCGCTTGGCGAGCTGGCGCGTGGCGGCGATGCCGCGCTCGCGCAGGGCCGCCAGCGCGGGGGCGCCGGGCGTGGCGGTGTCGTCGCCCAGCGCGTCGAACATCTCCCAGGCCTGCCGGTAGCCCACGCAGCGGATGGACGGCAGGCCCGGGTGCAGGTCGCCGCGCGCGCGCAGGGCGCGCACCTCGTCGAGGAAGCCGGCCGCCAGCATGGCGTCGAAGCGGCGGGCGATGCGCTCGTGCAGCCAGGCGCGGTCTTCGGTCTCGAGGGAGAACAGCACGAAGTCCGCCGCACGCCGGCCGCCGGCGGCGCGCTGCTGGAAGGCCGACAGCGGCCGGCCACTCGCGCGCCAGACCTCCAGCGCGCGCTGGATGCGCTGGCTGTCGCCCGGCGCCAGCCGCGCGGCGGTGGCCGGGTCCACCTGCGCCAGCGCGGCGTGCAGCGCCGGCCAGCCGCGCGCGGCGGCCTCGGCGTCGATCTGCGCGCGCACCGCCGGGTCGGCCGCGGGCATCGCATCCAGCCCGTCGACCAGCGCCTTGAAGTACAGCATCGTGCCGCCCACCAGCAGCGGCAGGGCGCCGCGCGCGCGGATCTCGCCGACCAGGCGGGTGGCATCGGCGACGAAGGCGGCGGCGCTGTAGTGCGCGGCGGGGTCGAGCAGGTCGATCAGGTGGTGCGGCACGGCGGCCCGCTCGGCCGCGGTGGGCTTGGCGGTGCCGATGTCCATGCCGCGGTAGACCAGGGCGGAGTCGACGCTGACGATCTCCACCGGCCGCGTCGCCGCCAGCGCCTCGGCGACGGCCAGCGCGGCCGCCGTCTTGCCGCTGGCCGTGGGGCCGGCGATGCCGATCCAGGCGGGCGCGGCAGGCGTCACGCGGGTGCTCCCCGCCCCGCCACGCGGGGCAGCACGGCCCAGCCCAGCAGCGCCAGGCAGGCGCTCCAGAACCAGATGCCCAGCGCCAGCGGCCGCGTGGTGCCGTCGAGGGCCCCGCCCAGCCAGTGGCCGACGGCGAAGGCGGCCAGCATCATGACGAAGCCGTTGATGGCCGAAGCGGCCCCGGCCGCCTGCGGGAAGGGCCCGACCGCGCCCGTCTGCCCGCAGGGCTGGTGCACGCCGTGGCCCAGCATCGCCAGCGTGGCGGGCGCCATGATGGCCGTCACCGACTGCACGCCGGCCAGCGCCAGCAGGGCCATCGCCGTGCCGCCCGCCAGGCTCAGCGCCGCCCCGCGCGCCACCGCGCCCTGCACGCCGTGGCGCACCAGCCAGTGGCGGCACAGGAAGGTGCCGGCGATGTAGGCCAGCGAGTTCCACAGCATCACCAGCCCATAGCCGGTGCGCGACAGGCCCAGCACCTGCAGGAAGACGAAGGACGAGGCGGCCAGGAAGGTGAACAGCAGCCCGTAGGCGGCGGTGGTGAGCGCGCAGTAGGCCAGGAACACCGGGTGGCCGAGCACCTGCTTCCAGGTGCGCGCCACGGTCGCCAGGCGCAGCGCGTGCGGGTCGGGCCGCGGCAGCGATTCGTCGAAGCGCAGCGCCACCAGGCCGAAGGTGACGGTGCCGAACACCGCCGTCATGCCCAGCGCCATGCGCCAGCCCAGCGCGTCGGTGACCAGCGCGCCCACCGGCGCGCACAGGCAGGCGATCACGCCCAGGCCGGTCAGGGCGCGCGACATCACGCGGGCGCCGTCGGCCGGCTGGTACAGGTCGCGCACGATGGCGCGCGCCGCCATCACGGCCGCGCCCATCGCCGCGCCCTGCACGGCGCGCAGGCCGATCAGCACCTCGATCGAGCCGGCCAGCGTGGTGCCCACGGCCGCGGCCACGTACGCCGCCAGCCCCCACAGCAGCACCGGCCGCCGGCCGTAGCGGTCCGACAGCGGCCCCAGCACCAGCTGCGAGACGCCGAAGGCCAGCAGCAGCGCCGTCAGCGTGAGCTGCGCCTGCGCCACTTGGGCGCCGAAGCCGGCCGTCAGCGCCGGCAGGGCGGGCAGGTACAGGTCGGTGGTGATCGGCTGGATGCCCAGCAGGAGGGCCAGCGTCAGCACCAGCAGCCCGGGGCGGGCGATGGTCTTCGGGGTGGCGGCGGCGTCGGCCGGCGGGGACAGGGGCGGGGCGGGAGGCACCCGGCGAGGGTAGCAAACGGGCCGATCTGTTCATCCGGCGGCCGGGGCCTGCACCGGCAGGGCGATGCCCGCCTCGGCGAACACCTCGCGCACCACCGCCAGCCCGTTGAGGGCGGCGGGGAAGCCCGCATAGACCGCCATCTGCATCACGACCTCGACCACCTCCACCGGCGCACAGCCCACGTGGAGCGCCGCGTGGACATGCACGCGCAGCTGCGGCTGGCAATGGCCGAGCGCGCACAGGGCCGCCACGGTGGCCAGCTCCCTTTCGCGCAGGCCGAGGCCCGGGCGCGAATAGATGTCGCCGAAGGGAAACTCCACGAGATAGCGGGAGAAGTCCGGGAACGACTGCGCGAGTCTCTGCGCCACGTCCAGGCCTGCCGGCCCGTCAACCGCAGCCAGCACGCGCATGCCCCGCTCATGGCGGTCCGGGCTTGCGGGGGTTGGTGCCGCGGCTCGGGGCCGGTCCGATCCGGGGACTGCCGTGCCGGGGTTCGGTGCGTCGTGTCGGGTGGAATGCATGGGATCGCTCCTGGTCGTCGAGAAGAAGATGGGAGCGCACTCTAGGGAGCACCCGGGCGGCCTGGAATGACCGGATTGGTGATACCTTTTCGGTATGTCGCGCCGGCTTGATTCCCGCTCGCTGCAACTCTTCCGGGCCGTGGCCGAAGCGCTCAGCTTCCGCCAGGCCGCCGAGGTGCTGCACATGTCCCAACCGCCGCTGAGCCGCGCCATCCGGGCGCTGGAGGACCGGCTCGGGGTGCGGCTGTTCGAGCGCAGCACCCAGGCCGTGAGCCTGACCGAGGCCGGCCGCAGGCTGCTGCCCTATGCGCGCCGCGTGGACCGGCTCCTCCTGGCGGCGCAGGAGGCCGTCGCGCGGCCGGCGCATCAGGGCGGCTCGTTGCGCCTGGGCATGACGACGGCCGTCGAGCCGGCCTGGTTCCACGGGCTGGCGGAGCGGCTCCAGGCGGCGCGGCCCGGCATGGCGGTCAGGGTGTTCCCGGACACTTCGCCGAGGCTGGTGAGGCAATTGCGCCGCGGCATGCTCGACGCCGCCTTCATCGCCTTGCCGACGGAGGCGCGGGGCCTGGACGTGCTCGAACTCGACCGCCTGCCGATGATGGCCGCCCTGCCGGCCTCGCACCCGCTGGCGCGGCGCAGGGTGCTGCGGCTGGCCGAGCTCGACGGGCAGCCGCTGTTCTGGTTCGAGCGGGCGAGGCAGCCCGCCTTTCACGACCGGTGCATGGTGGTGTTCGCGCGCCACGGCCTTTCGCCGGCGATGCTGAGGGAGCCCGCGGACCACCACGTGCTGCTGTCCGAGGTGGCGCAGGGGCGGGGGATGGCGCTGCTGCCGGCGTCCTTCGCCAGCCTGCGCAGGGCGGGCATCCGCTACCGGCCGCTGCGCGAGGGGGACGAGCTCGGCGTTGGCATCGGCCTGGCGACGCCGCAGCCTCCCTTGTGGCCGGACCTGCAGGCCGCGCTGGCGGGCGCCGCGCGCCCGCCCGGGTCAGATGGGCCTTGAGCCCGCCGCTTGCGCCGAGGCGGCGGTCGGCGCGCCGGCGCCGACGGGTGCATCGGCCGGCGTGCGCGCGAGCGATGGCGCCGCGCCGCCGGCTGCGGCCACGGCGGACGCCGGCGGTTCCTGCATCCTGAACAGCTGCGCCAGCGCCGAGCGGTACTGCAGTTCGCCGATGGAGTTGGTGCTGTGGTGCGAGCCGCCCTCGACCAGCACGAACATCTTGGGGCCGACGGCGGCGTCGTAGAGCTTCTTGCCCAGCGTGGGATTGATCAGCGTGTCGTTGGAGCCGTGCACCACTAGGAGCGGCGAGCCGATGGTCTTGACCTTGTCGATCGCCTCGAAGCGCTGCGTCACCAGCGCCGAGAAGGGCAGCCAGCCCCACTTGAAGCTGCTCACCACGTCGGCGATGGAGGTGAAGGTGCCCTCGACGATGGTGCCGGCCTCGTCCTTCGCGTAGGACGCCAGGTCGATGCCGATGGCCCCGCCGAGCGAGTGGCCGAAGATGTAGCGCGGGTTGTTCGGGTACCTGGCGGCCAGCCAGGCCCAGGCGGCGCGGGCGTCCTCGCGGGCCGAGGCCTCGGAGGGCAGCGCCTTGGTGCTCTTGCCGAAGCCGCGGTAGTCGATGGCCAGCACCGAGAAGCCCAGTTCGTGCATGCGCTGGATGCGCGGGGCCGAGCCGGCGACGTTGTAGCGCGCGCCGTGCAGGTACAGCAGCACGGGGCGCTGCCTGTCGACCTGGGCGTCGTCCTCGCCCAGCCACAGGCCGTGCAGGCGCACCGGACGGCCGGTGATGGCGGAGTCGAAGCCGATCCACACGTCCTGCATGCCGGCCGTCATGGCGGCGGTGTTGCCCCAGCTGCGATCGCTGGGCTGGAAGATCCATTCGCGCTGGTGCTCGTCCAGCGTGGCGCAGCCTGCGGCCAGCAGGGCGGCCAGGGAAAGGGCGGAGAACAACGCAGTCCAGCGCTTCATGGAAACTAAAGAGGGCAAATGCAGGCCAAAGTTCACTTGTTCGCACCGGATCGGGCCATCTGGCGATGCGGCTGCTCCCTCCCGGCGCTCTGTGGCGCCCTGACGGCCGTCGGCGCCCGGCATCGGGCGCTACAACCGCTTACACGATAACCATGCAACGCCCGTGCCCGGGCCTCGGACGACCCAGGAAAACCCGCGGGTGGGCCGAAAAAGAGGCGGGCGCTCAGCGCCCGCGCAGGAACAGCCCGTCCAGCTCGCGCACGCTGAGCTGGCGCCAGGTGGGCCGCCCGTGGTTGCACTGGTCGGAGCGCTCGGTGGCCTCCATCTGGCGCAGCAGGGCGTTCATTTCCTCGAGGGTGAGGCGGCGGTTGGCGCGCACCGCGCCGTGGCAGGCCATGGTGGCCAGCAGCTCGTGCTGGGCGCGCTGCACCACGGTGCTGGCGTCGTGCTGGGCCAGTTCGGCCAGCACGCTGCGCGCCAGTTCCACCGGATCGCCGTCGGCCAGCGCGGCGGGCACCGCGCGCACCGCCAGGGTGCGCGACGAGAAGGGCGAGACCTCCAGCCCCAGGGCCGGCAGCACGGCGGCGCAGGCCTCGGCGGTGGCCACCTCCTGCGGCGTGGCGGCGAAGGGCGCCGGGATCAGCAGCGGCTGGCTGGCGATGGCGCTGCCGTCCAGCTGGGTCTTCAGCCGCTCGTAGACGATGCGCTCGTGCGCGGCGTGCATGTCGACGATGACCAGGCCCTGGCGGTTCTCGGCCAGGATGTAGATGCCCTGGAGCTGGGCCAGGGCGCGGCCGAGGGGCCAGGTCTCGGAGAGGTCGGCCTCCGGCTGGGCGCGGGCGGCCGGGGCGGCGGCGGGTTCGGCGCCATCCGCCCGCGGCGCGGGCAGGGGCGCGGGTGCGAAGGCCGCCTCGGCGCGCGACGCGGGCCACATCGCCGCCATGTCGCCCGGGCCGCGCTCCGCCGCGAAGTGGATCGCCGGCTGCGTCCAGGCGGCAGGCGCCGGCGCCGGGTCCGGCCGGAACAGCGGGGCCGGCCGGGCGGTCGCCATGTCCGTCGCCGCGGCGGCGTGGGCGCGCGGCGCGGCCAGCGCGTTCTCGATGGCGCGTCGCACCGCCTGGTGCACCTCGCGCCCGTCGCGGAAGCGCACCTCGATCTTGGTCGGGTGCACGTTCACGTCGACCCGCGCCGGGTCGATCGCCAGGTGCAGCACGAACACCGGCTGGCGCTGGCCGTGCAGCACGTCCTCGTAGGCGCTGCGCACGGCGTGCTGCAGCACCTTGTCGCGCACGAAGCGGCCGTTGACGTAGAAGTACTGCTGGTCGGCGCGCGAGCGGGCCGCGTCGGGCACGCCGGCATGGCCGCTCACGCGCACCGGGCCGGCGGTGTGGTCGATGTCCACGCTCTGCGCCACGAAGTCGTCGCCCAGCACGTCGGCGATGCGCTGCGCGGGCGTGGCGGCGGGGCGCCACTGCTCGACCAGCTTGCCCTCGTGCCAGACGGTGAAGCCGACGTCGGGCCGCGCCAGCGCGTGGCGGCGCACGGCCTCCACGCAGTGGGCGAGCTCGGTCGCGTCGGTCTTGAGGAACTTGCGGCGCGCCGGCGTGGCGAAGAAGAGTTCGCGCACCTCGATCGAGGTGCCCTGCGCGCGCGCCACCGGTTTGAGCTCGCCGGTGCGCCCGTCGAGCAGCCAGGCGCCGTCGGCCAGCGCGTGGCGCGACAGCACGCTCAGCTCGGCGATGGAGTTGACGGCGGCCAGCGCCTCGCCGCGGAAGCCCATGGTGCCGACCGATTCCAGGTCGGTGAGGCTCTGGATCTTGCTGGTGGCATGGCGGCGCAGCGCCAGCGGCAGCTCCTCGCGCGGGATGCCGCTGCCGTCGTCCTCCACCGCGATCAGGCGCACGCCGCCGGCCAGCAGGCGCACGGTGACCTGGGTGGCGCCGGCGTCCAGCGCGTTGTCCACCAGCTCGCGCACCACCGAGGCCGGGCGCTCCACCACCTCGCCGGCGGCGATCTGGCTGACGAGCTCGTCAGGGAGTTCGCGGATCGGCCGGCGCGTGCCGGCGGCGTCGATGGCGGAGGGGAGGGCGCTCACCGGGGCATTCTAGGAAGCTGCGCGCGGGGGCGCCGGGATAATCCGGCCGCATGGATCTCGTTGCCTTCCTGATCGATTTCATCCTCCACGTCGACAAGCACCTCGAGGCCTTCGTGGTGGCCTATGGGACCTGGGTGTATGCGCTGCTCTTCCTCATCGTCTTCGTCGAGACGGGCGTGGTGGTGATGCCCTTCCTGCCCGGCGATTCGCTGCTGTTCATCGTCGGTGCGCTGTGCGGCGCGGGGCTGATGCACTTCGGCATCGCGGTGCCGGTGCTGCTGGCGGCGGCGGTGCTGGGCGACCAGTGCAACTTCAGCATCGGGCGCTACTTCGGGCCGAAGGTCTTCCAGTGGGAGAACTCGCGCTTCTTCAACAGGAACGCCTTCGACCAGGCCCACGCCTTCTACGAGCGCTACGGCGGCATCACCATCGTGCTGGCGCGCTTCATGCCCTTCATCCGCACCTTCGCGCCCTTCGTGGCGGGGGTGGCGGCGATGGGGCGGGCCAAGTTCACGGCCTTCAACGTCGGCGGGGCGGTGCTGTGGGTGGTGGGGATCTGCACGGCGGGCTACTTCTTCGGCAACCTGCCCTTCGTGCGCGAGCACCTGGACAAAATCATCTGGGCGTTGATCCTGGTGCCGGGGCTGATTGCGATCTTCGGCGCCTGGAAGGGGGCGCGGACACAGCGGGCCTGACGGCCGATTGCAGATCCTTTGTCCGTTGGGGCGCGCGCCGTGGCCGGGGCCTGGGCCGGCACAACGCACCCTCGACAGACCTCGCCAGAAATACGTACCGACCCCTGATCCCCCGCATATCAGCCTTGCCACGCAGCCCGTTTACCATGTCCGTGCTGCGGCCCCGCCGGCCACCGGCCGGCGTGACGGGGCCCGCTTCCCTCCGGAGAAAACACACGCCATGAACCAGCTCGAAGCCCTGCGCCAGTGGACCACCGTGGTGGCCGACACCGGCGATTTCCGCCAGCTTGCCCAGTTCAAGCCGCAGGACGCGACCACCAATCCCTCGCTCATCCTCAAGGCCGTGCAGAAGCCCGAGTACCGGCCGCTGCTCGACGAGACCGTCGCGAAGCACAAAGGCAAGCCGGTGGACGAGGTGATCGACCACCTGCTGGTGCGCTTCGGCACCGAGATCCTCTCGCTCATCCCCGGCCGCGTCTCGACCGAGGTCGATGCGCGCCTGTCCTTCGACACGGCCGCCACCGTCGAGCGCGCCCAGCGCATCGTGGCGCTGTACCGCGCCGAGGGCGTGGACATCGAGCAGCGCCTGCTGATCAAGATCGCCTCCACCTGGGAAGGCATCCGCGCCGCCGAAGTGCTGGAGAAGCAGGGCATCCACACCAACCTGACGCTGCTGTTCTCCTTCGCGCAGGCGGTGGCCTGCGGCGCGGCCGGCGTCAAGCTGATCTCGCCCTTCGTCGGCCGCATCTACGACTGGTACAAGAAGTCGGCCGGCGCCCAGTGGGACGAGGCCGCGAGCGCGGGCGCCAACGACCCCGGCGTGAAATCGGTGCGCCAGATCTACGACTACTACAAGAAGCACGGCATCGCCACCGAGGTGATGGGCGCGAGCTTCCGCAACACCGGGCAGATCGCCGCGCTGGCGGGCTGCGACCTGCTGACCATCAGCCCCGAGCTGCTGGCCGAGCTGGCCGGCAGCAGCGCCCCGCTGGCCCACGCGCTCGACGCCTCGGCCGCGCGCGACCTCGACATCCCGAAGGTGAGCTACGACGAGGCCGCCTTCCGCTTCGCGCTCAACGAGGACGCGATGGCCACCGAGAAGCTGGCCGAGGGCATCCGCGCCTTCGCCGCCGATGCCGTCAAGCTGGAACGCCTGATGGGAGCCTGAGCCATGGCCGCCACCACGACGCTGCGATGCGACGGCACGCCCGCCTGGGCGGCGCTCCAGGCGCACTTCGACACCGCGGGCCGCGCGCTCGACCTGCGCCAGGCCTTCGCCGCCGACGCGGGCCGCGCAGGGGCCTTCACGCAGGAGGCGCCCTACATCCTCGCCGACCTGTCGAAGAACCTGCTGGATGCGCGCACGGAGCAGCTGCTGCTGCAGCTGGCGCGCGAATGCGGCCTGGAGGCGAAGCGCGACGCGATGTTCGCCGGCCAACCCATCAACGCGACCGAGGGCCGCGCCGTCATGCACTGGCTGCTGCGCTGCCCGCCCGACGCAGCCTCGGCCGCCGCCGTGCCGGCCGAGCTGGCGCAGGTCCATGAGACGCTGGACGCCATGCTCGCCTACGCCGAGAAGGTGCGCGCCGACCACACCATCACCGACGTGGTGAACATCGGCATCGGCGGCTCCGACCTCGGGCCGCAGATGGCCGTGCTGGCGCTGGCCGAGTTCGTCGCCCCGGGCAAGCACTTCCACTTCGTCTCCAACGTCGACGGGCACGAGCTCGACGCGGTGCTGGAGGGTCTGGCGCCGGAGCACACGCTCTTCCTCGTCGCCTCCAAGACCTTCACCACCGCCGAGACCATGGCCAACGCGCAGTCGGCCAGGCGCTGGTACGCGCAGTCCGGCGGCAACGACATCGCCGGCCACTTCGCCGCGCTGACCACCAACGTGGAGGCCGCGCGCGCCTTCGGCATCGAGACCACCTTCGGCTTCTGGGACTGGGTGGGCGGGCGCTACTCCATGTGGTCGGCCATCGGCCTGCCGATCGCGCTGGCCATCGGAGCGGAGGGCTTCCGCGCCTTCCTGGCGGGCGCGCATGCGATGGACGAGCACTTCCGCACCGCGCCGCTGGAAGCCAACCTGCCGGTGCGCCTGGGCCTGCTGGACGTCTGGTACCGCAACTTCCACCGCTTCACCAGCCGCAGCATCGCGCCCTACCACGCGGCGCTGCGCCGGCTGCCGGCCTACCTGCAGCAGCTGGAGATGGAGAGCAACGGCAAGCAGGTCGACCTGGCTGGGCAGAAACTGCCCTTCGGCACCTCGCCCGTGCTGTGGGGCGAGCCGGGCACCAACGGCCAGCACGCCTACTTCCAGATGCTGCACCAGGGCACCGACGTGGTGCCGCTGGAATTCATCGCCGTGCACGAGCCGGGCCACACGCTGGCGGGCCACCACGGCAAGCTGCTGGCCAACTGCATCGCGCAGGCCCAGGCGCTGATGGTGGGCCAGGCCGACGCGGGCGGGCACAGGAACTTCCCCGGCAACCGGCCCAGCAGCTTCTTCGTCCTGGAGCGGCTCACGCCCGAGGCGCTGGGCGCCTTCGTCGCGATGTACGAGCACCGCGTGTTCGTCAGCGGCGCGCTGTGGGACATCAACAGCTTCGACCAGTGGGGCGTCGAGCTGGGCAAGGTGCTGGCCAAGGACATCGAGCCGCGCCTGGCCTCCGGCGACGTGGCCGGCCTGGACGCGTCCACGGCAGCGCTGGTGGAGCGCCTCGGCCGGAAGGGCTAGGCCTCGCGTTGTCATGGCGCCGCCGGCGGTGGCCGATATGATCCCCGGCGAATCCACACGAAGAAGAGGAGTGATTCATGGATTTCGTCACCGCCGTCAAGACCTGCTTTGCCAAGTACGCGGACTTCTCCGGCCGCGCCTCGCGCTCGGAGTACTGGTGGTTCGTGCTGTTCGAGGTGATCGTGCTCGTGGTCGCCCAGCTGATCCACCAGTATGTCTATGCCATCGCCGCGCTGGGCCTGCTGCTGCCCGCGCTGGCCGCCGGCGCCCGGCGCCTGCACGACATCGGCAAGTCGGGCTGGTTCCTGCTGCTGGGCATCATCCCGCTGGTCAACTTCTACCTGCTGTACCTGATGGTCCAGCCCAGCGACCCCGCCGCCAACAACTTCGGCGAGCCGCCCACCGCCTGAGGCGCGCCGCCGCCCCTGTCCCCAGGCCGCCGCGTGCGGCCTTTTTCATGGGCGGCTTTCCGGATTCTTGCATCCTCGCTTTCAGAAACTAGGGAATGTACGGAGCAATTGACGCAATGAAGTATTGAAAGAGGGCAAGAGCCATACCAACGCCGCAACGCGGTGGCTCCAACAATGCGGCACCGGCGGCCTCGGGCCGTGGGACACCCAAGGAGACAACACCATGCAGCGTTTCGTCCGATCGGGCCTCGTGCTCGCCCTCGCCACCGCCGGCCTGGCCGCCCAGGCCGCCACCGAACTCGTCATCGCCACCGTGAACAACGGCCACATGATCGAGATGCAGAAGCTCACCCCCTTCTTCGAGAAGGCCAACCCCGACATCAAGCTCAAGTGGGTGACGCTGGAAGAGGGCACGCTGCGCCAGCGCGTGACGACCGACATCGCCACCAAGGGCGGCCAGTTCGACGTCATGACCATCGGCCTGTACGAGGCGCCGATCTGGTCGAAGAAGGGCTGGCTCAAGCCCATCGCCACCGACGCCGCCTACGACGTGGACGACCTGCTGCCGGCCATCCGCAGCGGCCTGTCGTACGAGGGCAAGCTCTACGCCGCGCCCTTCTACGGCGAGAGCTCCATGCTCATGTACCGCAAGGACCTGGCCGACAAGGCCGGCATCACGCTGCCCGAGCAGCCGACCTGGGCGCAGGTCAAGGAATTCGCCGACAAGGTCAACGACCCGAAGGCCGGCGTGTACGGCATGTGCCTGCGCGGCAAGCCGGGCTGGGGCGACAACATGGCCTTCCTGACCACGCTGGTCAACACCCACGGCGGCCAGTGGTTCGACATGGGCTGGAAGCCGCAGATCGACACGCCGGCCTGGAAGGAGGCGATCTCCTTCTACGTCGACCTGATGAAGAAGGACGGGCCTCCGGGCGCCTCGGCCAACAGCTTCAACGAGAACCTGGCGCTGTTCAACGAGGGCAAGTGCGCGGCCTGGGTGGACGCGACCATCGCCGCCTCCTTCATCTCCGACCCCAAGCAGTCCAAGGTGGCCGACAAGGTGGCCTTCGCGCAGGCGCCCGTCGCCAAGACGCCCAAGGGCGCCAACTGGCTGTGGTCGTGGAACCTGGCCATCCCCGCCAGCTCGACCAAGGACGAGGCGGCGCAGAAGTTCATCCGCTGGGCCACCTCGAAGGACTACATCCAGCTGGTGGCCAAGGAGCACGGCTGGCACGCGGTGCCGACCGGCACGCGCAAGTCCACCTACGCGAACCCCGAGTTCCAGAAGGTCGCGAAGTTCGCCGAGGCCGAGAAGAAGGCCATCGACAGCGCCAACCCCAACGACAGCACGCTGCCCAAGAGCCCCTACCAGGGCGTGCAGTACGCCGCCATCCCCGAGTTCCAGGCCATCGGCGTGGGCGTGGGCCAGCAGATGAGCGCGGCGCTGTCGGGCAAGGTGACGGTGGACCAGGCGCTCAAGACCTCGCAGCAGCTCGCCGAGCGCGAGATGAAGAAGGGCGGCTACTACAAGTAGCGCAGCCCGGGGCGCGCCGTGCCGCGCGCCCCTGCGTCCTTCTTCTTCGAATCCGCACGCACAGGGAGTGCCGCCATGAACCGACTGCTGCCCCGGGCGCTGATGGCGCCGGCCGTGCTCACGCTCTTCCTCTGGATGATCGTGCCGCTGGCGATGACGTTGTACTTCTCCTTCGTCAACTACAACCTCATGCAGCCCGGCGAGCATCCCTTCGCCGGCATCGACAACTTCCACTACTTCGTCACCGATCCGGACTTCTGGCCCTCGGTGGGCAACACGCTGCTGCTGATCGGCAGCGTCATCGTCCTCACGGTGGTGCTGGGCATCGGGCTGGCGCTCCTGATCGATGCGCCCTTCCCGGGCCGCGGCATCGTGCGGGTGCTGCTGATCTCGCCCTTCTTCGTCATGCCGGCGGTCAACGCCCTGCTGTGGAAGCACATGATGATGAACCCGATCTACGGCATCCTGGCCGACGTGTGGCGCACCTTCGGCGCCGAGCCGGTGGACTGGCTGACCGACTGGCCGCTGCTGTCGGTGATCGTCATGGTGGCCTGGCAGTGGCTGCCCTTCGCCTGCCTGATCTTCATGACCTCGCTGCAGTCGCTCGACCGCGAGCAGATGGAGGCGGCCCGCATGGACGGCGCCGGGCCCTTCCAGCGCTTCGTCTACCTGGTGCTGCCGCACCTGGCGCGGCCGATGGCGGTGGTCATCATGATCGAGATGATCTTCCTGCTCTCGGTGTTCGCCGAGATCGCCATCACCACCGCGGGCGGGCCGGGCAACGCCAGCACCAACCTGACCTACCTGATCTACAAGCAGTCGCTGATGAACTTCGACGTGGGCATCGCGTCGGCCGGCGCGCTGTTCGCGGTGATCCTGGCCAACATCGTGGCGGCCTTCCTGATCCGCATCATCGGCAAGAACCTGGACTGAGGGAGGAGAACGAACCATGGCCACCTCGCAACCCCCGAGCCAGCTCCTGCCGACCGCGGCGCGCACCGTGGCCGCCTGGGCCGTGGCGCTGCTGCTGTTCTTCCCCCTGGGCTGGCTGTTCCTCACCGCCTTCAAGACCGAGCTGCAGGCCATCGCGGTGCCGCCGCTGTTCGTCTTCGACCCGACGCTGGAGAACTTCGCCGAGGTGCAGCGCCGCAGCGACTACCTGCTGTACGCGCGCAATTCGCTGGTCACCAGCGTCGGCTCCACGCTCATCGGCCTGCTGATCGCGGCGCCGGCGGCGTACTCGATGGCCTTCTTCCGCACGAAGCGCACGCGCGACATCCTGATGTGGATGCTCTCCACCAAGATGATGCCGGCCGTCGGCGCACTGGTGCCCGTCTACGTGCTGGCGCAGACCGCCGGCATGCTCGACACGCTGCCCGCGCTGGTCATCGTCTTCACGCTGTCCAACCTGCCGATCATGGTGTGGATGCTCTACACCAGCTTCAAGGACATCCCGCCCGAGATCCTGGAGGCGGCGCGCATGGACGGCGCCACGCTGTGGACCGAGTTCAGCCGCGTGGTGATGCCGCTGTCCATCGGCGGGCTGGCCTCGTGCGGGCTGCTGTGCCTGGTGCTGAGCTGGAACGAGGCCTTCTGGGCGCTCAACCTCACCTCGGCCAAGGCCGGCACGCTGGCCACGCTGATCGCGTCCTACTCCAGCCCCGAAGGCCTGTTCTGGGCCAAGCTCTCGGCCGCCTCGCTGATGGCCATCGCGCCGATCGTGGTGTTCGGCTGGTTCTCGCAGAAGCAACTGGTGCAAGGCCTGACCTTCGGCGCCGTCAAGTAAAGCAGGAAGGAGACGACGACATGGCATTCCTCGAACTCAAGGACATCCGCAAGAGCTTCGGCGACGCGCACATCATCAAGGGCGTGGACCTGGCGATCGAGAAGGGCGAGTTCATCGTCTTCGTCGGTCCCTCGGGCTGCGGCAAGTCCACCCTGCTGCGGCTGATCGCCGGGCTGGAGCCGATCACCGGCGGCACGCTGATGCTCGACGGCCGCGACATCACGCACGCGCCCTCGGGCAAGCGCGACCTGGCGATGGTGTTCCAGAGCTACGCGCTCTACCCGCACATGAGCGTGTACGACAACATGTCCTTCGCGCTCAAGCTGGCCAAGGTGCCGGCCGACGAGATACGCCGCAAGGTCGAGGCGGCGGCCCAGAAGCTGAACCTCTCCAGCTACCTGCAGCGCACGCCGCGCGAACTCTCCGGCGGCCAGCGCCAGCGCGTGGCCATCGGCCGCGCCATCGTGCGGGCGCCGAAGGTCTTCCTCTTCGACGAGCCGCTGTCCAACCTCGACGCCGCGCTGCGCGGCAACACGCGGGTGGAGATCAAGAAGCTGCACGAGTCGCTGGGCGCCACCACCATCTACGTGACGCACGACCAGGTCGAGGCCATGACGCTGGCCGACCGCGTGGTGGTGCTCAAGGACGGGCTGATCGAGCAGGTCGGCTCGCCGCTGGAGCTGTACGACCGGCCGGTCAACCAGTTCGTGGCGCAGTTCATCGGCATGCCCTCGATGAACATGCTGGCGGCGGGCGCGCTGCCCACGCTCTCGCAGCTCACGGGCGGCCGCCTGCCGCAGGACGGCTACCTGGGCGTGCGCCCGGAAGGCGTGCGCGTGCGCGCCGGCGGCGGCGAAGGGCTGCCCGGCCGGGTCGACCTGGTCGAGGCGCTGGGCTCGGACACGCTGATCCACGTCGACGTGGCCGGCCAGACGCTGATCGCCCGGCAGAACGAGCGGACCTCGCTCGCCCACGGCGACACGGTGGGCGTGGAGATCGACCCGGCCGTGCTGCACCTGTTCAACCGCGAGGGCCGCGCCCTCCACGCCGCCTGACCCCCGGAGCCCGACCTTGTCCTCTTCTTCCGCCGCCGGCCTGGTGATCCTGCACCTGGGGCTGGGCTCCTTCCATCGCGCGCACCAGGCGGCCTACCTGCAGCGCCTGGCCGATGCCGGCGACACCCGCTGGTCGCTGGCCGGCACCAACCTGCGGCCCGACATGGCGCCGTTGCTGGCCGCGCTGGCGGCGCAGGGCGGCGCCTACACGCTGGAGACGGTGTCGCCCGACGGCGCCTGCAGCTACCAGCGCATCACGGCGATCCGCGAGGTGATCCCCTGGGCGCCGGGCCTGGCCGGCATGGTGGAGCGCGGCAGCGACCCGGCCACGCGCATCGTGTCCTTCACCGTCACCGAGGCCGGCTACTCGCTCGACGGCGCGCACCGGCTCGACGCCGGCCTGCCCGAGATCGTGGCCGACATCGGGCGGCTGCGCCGCGGCGAGGCGGGCGAGACCATCTACGGTGCCGTCGCCGCCATCCTGCGCGCGCGCATGCAGCGCGGCGCCGGCTCGGTGACGCTGCTGAACTGCGACAACCTGCGCCACAACGGCGAGCGCTTCCGCGCCGCGCTGCTGGACTTCCTGGCGCACGCCGGCGATGCCGCGCTGCTGGAATGGGCACAGGCCCACACCACCTCGCCCAACGCGATGGTGGACCGCATCACGCCGCGCCCGCCGCCCGAGTTGCGCGAGCGCGTGCGCGCCGCCACCGGCTGGGATGACGCCGCGCCGGTGACGGGCGAAAGCTTCATCCAGTGGGTGATCGAGGACGACTTCATCGCCGGCCGGCCGGCATGGGAGACGGCCGGCGTGCAGATGGTGCCGTCCGTGCAGCCCTACGAGGAAGCCAAGATCCGCGTGCTCAACGCCACCCACAGCTGCATCGCCTGGGCCGGCACGCTGCGCGGGCTGAACTACATCCACGAAGGCGTGCACACGCCCGAGATCCGCCGCATGGCCTGGGACTACGTGACGCAGGACGTCATCCCCTGCCTGAGCCGACCGGGCGAGCCCAGCCCGGTCGACCTGCCGGCGTATCGCGACGTGGTGCTGGAGCGCTTTTCCAACCCCGCCATCCGCGACACCAACCAGCGCGTGGCGATGGACGGCTTCTCGAAGATCCCCGGTTTCATCGCGCCCACGGTGCGCGAGCGGCTGGCGGCCGGCGAGGGCATCGCCGCGGTGGCGATGCTGCCGGCCCTGTTCCTGGCCTTCCTGCAGTGCTGGCACCGCGGGCAGCTGGCCTACGAATACCAGGACCAGGTCATGGACCCGGCGGTGGCCCATGCGATCTGCGATGCCCCCGACCCCGTCGCGGCGCTGGCGGCGGATGCGAGCCTGTGGGGCGAGCTGGCCGGCGACGCGCGGCTGCTGCAAGCCCTGAGGACCGCCTCCGGGCGCGTCGCCCGCTTCGAGGCCGGCGCCTGAATCCACTTCTTTTTCCTACCGAGTTCACTCCCATGACGCTCCGCCTCGATCAACGCCACGTCCTGATCACCGGTGCCGGCGGCGGCATCGGCCTGGCGATGGCGCTGGCCTGCCGCGCCGAGGGCGCGCGCTGCACGCTGGTCGACCGCGCGCCGCAGCCGCCGGCCGAGGCCGCCGCGGCCCTGGCGGCCCATGCCGACGCGCTGCACTACGTCGCTGCCGACGTCACCCGCGGCGCCGACATCGAGCGCCTGCTGGCCGAGGCCGTGGCCCGCTTCGGCCCGGTCCATACGCTCATCAACAACGCCGCGATCTTCGACCTGGCGCCGCTGCTGGAAGCCGACGAGGCCTCCTTCGACCGCCTGTTCGCCGTCAACGTGAAGGGCCTGTTCTTCGTCATGCAGGCCGTGCTGCGGCACATGGTGCAGGCGGGCACGGCAGGCGCCTCGGTCATCAACATGGCCTCGCAGGCCGGCCGGCGCGGCGAGGCGCTGGTGTCGCACTACTGCGCCACCAAGGCCGCCGTCATCAGCTACACCCAGAGCGCCGCGCTGGCGATGGCGCCGCACGGCATCCGCGTCAACGGCATCGCGCCCGGCGTGGTCGACACGCCCATGTGGGAGCAGGTCGACGGCCTCTTCGCCCGCCACGAGCACCTGCCCAAGGGCGAGAAGAAGCGCCAGGTCGGCCTGGCCGTGCCGCTGGGCCGCATGGGGCTGCCGCAGGACGTGGCCGGCGCCGCGGTCTTCCTCGCCAGCGACGAGGCGCGCTACATCACGGCGCAGACGCTGAACGTGGACGGTGGTAATGTCATGAACTGAAGCCCGTCCCCCTGCCGCCTGTCAATGCCTTCCGTCATGCATGCCACGCGATCCCCACCCGTCCGGCCCCGCCAGCGCCAGCCCGAGATGGAGCAGGACTTCACGCGCTCGCCGGCGCTGGGCTACGAGACGCCGGAGGAGGCCGGCCTGGTGCGCTGCCTGGCGCACGGTTTCCCCACGCCGCTGGCGCGCTGGCACTTCCATGACGAGTACGAGCTGCACCTGATCGTCGAGACCTCGGGCAAGGCCTTCATCGGCGACTGGATCGGCCCCTTCCAGCCTGGCCACCTGGTGCTGTGCGGGCCGCGCCTGCCGCACAACTGGGTGTCGCTGGACGCCGGCGAGGAGGGCGTGGCCGAGCGCGACCTGGTGATCCAGTTCCGCCACGAGCCCTTCGCCCGTGCCGCCGAGCACGTGCCCGAACTGCGCGAGGTGACGCAGCTGCTGGAGCGGGCGCGCAACGGCATCGAGTTCTTCGGCATGTCGGAGCGGGCCCGCGCGCACTGGAACGCCGTCAAGGCCAGCCGCGGGCTGATGCGCTTCGCGCGCTTCTGCGAGTTCCTGGATGACCTGTCGCGCTGCACCGATTACCGGCTGCTGTCCTCCGTGCAGATCCAGGGCGCGGAGGGCGACCTCGCCACCGAGCAGATCAACCGCATCGTCAACCGCATCAGCGCCAACGTGGCCGAGCCCATCAGCGCCGGCGACCTGGCGGCCGAGCTGGGCATGAGCGAGTCGCGCTTCTCGCGCTTCTTCCGCCGTTCCACCGGCAACAACTTCACCGACTTCGTCAACCGCGTGCGCATCAACAGCGCCTGCCACCTGCTGATGCAGACCGACCACTACGTGACGGACATCTGCTACCAGGTCGGTTTCAACAACGTGGCCAACTTCAACCGGCGCTTCCTCGAGATCAAGGGCATGACGCCCACGGAGTTCCGCCGGCAGGCGGACCATCGCTTCGGCGGGCGCCACTGACGGCTCGCCGCATGCGCCCGGTCAGGCCGGGTAGCGCAGCAGCGGCAGCTGCGATCCGATCCGCGCGGCGTCGTCGCGCAGGCGCTCCAGCAGGCGCTGGCGGCGCGGCGCGGCCAGGTCGGCGCCTGCGGCCGCCAGGCTGAGCGAGGCCACCGGCTCGCCCGTGGCCGACCGGATCGCCACGCCGATCGCGGCGATGCCGGGAATCATGTCCTCCTGGTTGAAGCCGTAGCCCAGGCGGCGCGAGCGCTGCAGCATGCGCCGCACCGCCGTCTGCCGCGCCTCGCCGCGGCGCACGATCGCCTGCAGATTCAGCGCCTCGATGCGCGACTGCTCCGGGCGCGGCAGGGCGATCAGCATGGCGGCGCCGCCGGCCGACAGGCTCAGCGGCCGGCGCGTGCCGACCTCCACCGTGTAGGCCTTCAGCGCCTTGCGTCCCTCGCAGCGGGCCACGCACACGGATTCGGCACCGCTGCGGACGTTGAGGAACACGATGTCGTGCGTCTCGGCCGCCAGCCGAGCCAAGGCCGGGTCCGCCAGCCGTTCGATGGCGAAATGCGGGGCGGCCGCCACGCCCAGCTCGTAGGCCAGCGGCCCCAGCGTGTAGCGCCGCGTGCCCGGCACGCGCACGGCGAGGCGCTCGTCGAGCAGGCATCCCAGCATGCGATGCACCGTCGGATGCCCCAGCCCCGCCTCCTGCGCGAGGTCGCTCAGGCGCCAGCCCGTCGCGGCGCGCACCGACAGCAGGCGCAGCAGCGCGATGGCCCGGTGCAGGCTCTGCGCGCCATCGTGGGCAGGTGGGGGTGAGGTCATTCTGTCCACTATACGGAAAAAGCGTCGATCGCCCATGGCACGGAGCGCGCGGTGCCTCGAATAATTTCCTCACGCCCGATCGGGGCGGCGACCCGGAGATGCAGGAGATGGAGACACGAGAGGACTTCGCGCCAGCCGCGCAGGTGATGGACAGCGACGTGGTGGTGCTCGGCGCGGGCGCGGCAGGCATTGCGGCGGCGCTGGCCGCGGCGCGCGGTGGCGCCCGCACCACGCTGGTGGAGGCCGGCCCCGTGCCCGGCGGCGAGCTGATCAGCGGCATGGCGATCGACGGGGCGCTCAATGCGCGCGGGGAGTGGATCCTCGGCGGCGTGGGCCGCGAGCTGCTGGCTGAATGCGAGCGCCTGGGCGGCTACATCGGGCCGCTGAACGACTGGCGGCTGATCTGGTACGTGTGCCTGGACCCGGAGGTGATGAAGCTGGCGGTGGCGCGCACCCTGGCGCGAGCCGGCGTGAGGCTGCTGCTGCACACCTGCGCCACCGGGGTCGGCCTGGACGGCGGCCGCGTTCGCGCGCTGCACGTGCTGAACAAGGAAGGCCGCACCGAGATCCGGGCGCCGCTGTTCATCGACTGCTCGGGCGACGCCGACATCGTGCGCGCCGCCGGCGGCTCGGTGCTGCAGGGCGGCCCCGCCGGCGAGCTGCAGCCGGTGTCGCTGATGTTCCGCATGTCCGGCGTGCGCACCGGGCCGCTGCTGGAGTTCCTGCGTGCGCACCCGGAGCACTTCGCGCTCGGCGAGAGCGATGCGATCCGCCAGGGCCGCACCGACGCGGAGCTGGCGCAGGCAGCATTGGCGCAGGGCGAGCCCACGGTGTTCCTCAAGGGCGACGGGCCGCTGGTGTCCGGCGCGATCGCCCGCGGCGAGCTCTATCCGACGGCGCTGATCATGATCCAGCCCACCTCGCGCGCGCGAAGCGAGGTGTGCCTGAATTCCACGCGGATGGGCGGCATCGACGGCACCCGCACGGCGGACCTGAGCGCCACCCTGGCCGCCCTGTCCGACCAGGTCTGGCAATGCAGCGAGTTCATGCGCCGCCACGTGCCCGGCTTCGAGCAGGCGGCCTACAGCGGCATCGCGAGCCGGGTGGGCGTGCGCGAGACGCGCCGCATCGAGGGGCGCGCCTGCCTGTCGCAGGAGGACGTGCTGGCGGCGCGCAAGCGCGAGGACGGCATCGGCAAGGGCTCGCACCACGTGGACATCCACCAGTCCGGCACCGGGCAGATCCGCATTCCCGTGCAGGGGGGCGGCTCGTACGACATCCCCTGGGGCTGCCTGCTGCCGCGGGCGCTGCGCAACGTCGCGGCTGCGGGGCGCGTGCTTTCGGCCGACCGCGGCGCGCACGGCTCGGCCCGCGTGATGGGGCCCTGCCTGGCGATGGGGCAGGCCGCAGGCACCGCCGCCGCGATGCTGCGGGACGCGCGCGACGACGACTTTGCCGCCCTCGACGTGCAGGCGCTGCGCGCGCGGCTGCGCGCGGGCGGCGCGATCCTCGACGGCACGCACTGACGCGCCGCCCGCCAGACAACGAGAGGAGACATGCCATGAAGAAACTCATCACCGCCGGCCTGCTGGCCACCTTCGCGCTGGTCGCCCCGGCACAGGACGCCGGCGGCAGCTACCCCTCGGCGCCGGTGCGCATCGTCGTGCCCTTCCAGGCCGGGGGCCTGACGGACATCCTGGCCCGTGCGATCGCGCAGCATGCCAGCCAGCATCTCGGGCAGCAGTTCATCGTGGAGAACAAGGCCGGCGCCAGCGGCAACATCGGCGCCGACTTCGTGGCCAAGAGCCGGCCCGACGGCTACACGCTCCTGATGGGGTCGATCGGCACCAACGCGGTCAACGCGCACCTGTTCTCGCGCATGCCCTACGACACGCTGAAGGACTTCGCGCCCATCGGGCTGGTGGCCAGCGGCACGCTGATGCTGGTGGCGCACCCCTCGGTGCCGGTGACCGACATGAAATCCCTGCTGGCGTATGCCCGCGCCCACCCCGGCAAGCTGACCTATGCCTCCGGCGGTGCCGGCGCCTCGCAGCACCTGGCCGGCGAACTGCTCAAGACGATGGCCAAGGTGGACATCGTGCACGTGCCCTACAAGGGCGTCGTGCAGGGCGTCACCGACGTGGTCGCCGGCCAGGTCGACCTGACCTTCGACCTGGCCACGGTGGAGCCTCACATCCGGGCCGGCAAGCTGCGGCCGATCGCCGTGGCCAACGGCAAGCGCTCGTCGGCCTTTCCCGACGTGCCGACCATCGCCGAGGCCGGGGTGCCCGGCTACGAGGCCAGCGCCTGGTATGGCCTGTTCGCGCCGGCCGGGACGCCCCCGGCGGTGATCGCCAGGCTCAACGCCGAGGTGGTCGGCGCGCTGAAGGAACCGGCGCTGCGGCAGCGCCTGGCGGCCCTGGGCGCCGAGCCGGCGGGCAGTTCGCCCGAGGAGCTCGCGCGCTTCGTGCGGGCCGAATACGACAAGTGGGGCCAGGTGGTGCGCGAAGCCGGGATCCGGCTGGACTGACCGCGCCGGCAGCGGCGCGGCCGAGGCGGCGCCCGGACCGCAAGACGGCCGCTTCGAAAAGAAAAAAGGCCGGGCAATGCCCGGCCTCTGGATCTGCCTGAACAGAACGCGAGGAAGCGCGGAGCGCTTCCTGCGATTTACATGTCCATGCCGCCCATGCCACCCATGCCGCCCGGCATCGCGGGCGCAGCGGCTTCGTCCTTCGGCGCTTCGGCGACCATGGCTTCGGTCGTCAGCAGCAGCGAGGCCACGGAAGCGGCGTTCTGCAGCGCGGTGCGGGTCACCTTGGTCGGGTCCAGGATGCCCAGCTCCAGCATGTCGCCATACGTGTCGTTGGCGGCGTTGAAGCCGTAGTTGCCCTTGCCTTCCAGCACCTTGTTCACCACCACGCTCGGCTCGCCGCCGGCGTTGGCGACGATCTCGCGCAGGGGCGCCTCGATGGCCTTGAGCACCAGCTTGATGCCGGCGTCTTGGTCCACGTTGTCGCCCTTGAGCTTGTCGCCCACGGCCTGCTTGGCACGCAGCAGCGCCACGCCGCCGCCGGCCACCACGCCTTCTTCCACTGCAGCGCGCGTGGCGTGCAGGGCGTCTTCGACGCGGGCCTTCTTTTCCTTCATTTCCACTTCGGTGGCAGCGCCGACCTTGATCACTGCCACGCCGCCGGCCAGCTTGGCCACGCGTTCCTGCAGCTTCTCGCGGTCGTAGTCGCTGGTGGCTTCCTCGATCTGCACGCGGATCTGCTTCACGCGGGCCTCGATGTCAGCGGCAGCGCCGTTGCCGTCGATGATGGTGGTGTTTTCCTTGCCCACCTCGATGCGCTTGGCCTGGCCCAGGTCGGCCAGGGTCACCTTCTCGAGCGTCAGGCCCACTTCCTCGGCGATCACCTTGCCGCCCGTCAGGATGGCGATGTCTTCCAGCATGGCCTTGCGGCGGTCGCCGAAGCCCGGCGCCTTGACGGCCACGACCTTCAGGATGCCGCGGATGGTGTTCACCACCAGGGTCGCCAGGGCTTCGCCCTCGACTTCCTCGGCGATGATCAGCAGCGGACGGCCGGCCTTGGCCACGGCTTCCAGCGTGGGCAGCAGGTCGCGGATGTTGCTGATCTTCTTGTCGAACAGCAGCACGAACGGGTTCTCGAGAACGGCGCTCTGCTTTTCGGGGTTGTTGATGAAGTAGGGCGACAGGTAGCCGCGGTCGAACTGCATGCCCTCGACCACGTCCAGTTCGCTGTCCAGGCTCTTGCCGTCCTCGACGGTGATTACGCCTTCCTTGCCGACCTTGTCCATCGCGTCAGCGATGATCTTGCCGATGGTCTCGTCGCTGTTGGCCGAGATCGAGCCGACCTGCGCGATTTCCTTGCTGGTGGTGGTGGCCTTGGAAGCCTTCTTCAGCTCTTCCACCAGGGCGGCGACGGCCTTGTCGATGCCGCGCTTGAGGTCCATCGGGTTCAGGCCGGCGGCCACGTACTTGCTGCCTTCGCGCACGATGGCCTGGGCCAGCACGGTGGCGGTGGTGGTGCCGTCACCGGCGTTGTCGCTGGTCTTGGAGGCCACTTCCTTCACGAGCTGGGCGCCCATGTTCTGCAGCTTGTCCTTGAGTTCGATTTCCTTGGCGACGGACACGCCGTCCTTGGTCACCGTCGGGGCGCCGAAGGAGCGCTCGAGCACCACGTTGCGGCCCTTGGGGCCCAGGGTCACCTTGACGGCGTTGGCCAGGATGTTCACGCCTTCGACCATGCGGGCGCGGGCTTCACCGCCGAAGACTACGTCTTTTGCTGCCATGTCTTTTCTCTCCGAAATTCAGGGGGGGATGGATTACTTCTCGACGACCGCGAACAGGTCGTCTTCCTTCATGACGAGCAGCTCGTCGCCGTCGACCTTCACGGTCTGGCCCGAGTACTTGCCGAACAGCACGCGGTCGCCGACCTTCACGGTCAGGGCCGAGAGCTCGCCCTTGTCGTTGCGCTTGCCGGGACCCACGGCCAGCACTTCACCTTGGTCAGGCTTCTCGGCGGCGGCGTCGGGGATCACGATGCCCGAGGCGGTCTTGGTTTCGCTGTCAATGCGCTTGACGATCACGCGATCGGCCAAAGGACGAAGTTTCAATTGAATCTCCTGATGGAATGAAACGGGTTGGGTTCGAGGGAAGGGCGGTCCGCAAGGGACCCTCCCCAGCCACTTGGCGCCGGGTGCCGGACTGTTGTTAGCACTCATCGCCAGCGAGTGCTAATCATAAAGGCGTGGCGGCGGCTTTCAAGACCCCGGAGCGAGATTTCCCGGCACAGCCGCCGCGGAACGGCGCGGGTCCTGGGGCGATTTGGCACGCATCCCGGGTTGATGCAAATATTGCCCGGATTAATTCATTGTCTCTGCCTGGGCGACCGGGCCGTCTCGCTGATGGCGCCGGCAGAGGCCTGGCGCTCAGGCCAGGCGGCTCCGCGCAGCAAGCTGTCTCCAGATGGGGCCGAGGGGCGCGGGGAGCGGATTCCGGCCGGGCGGAGGTTGCTCAATGCATCGGCCTGCCGAGCCGCTTGCTGGCTCTCGATATCGCATAGTTCACGAGGCAGTAAAGCGCCGCCACGACGAGGTACACGGGCACCAGCGCGTGATAGTTGGCGATGAGCACCTTGGCGTTCTGCATGAGTTCGCCGTAGGTGACGACGTAGCCGAAGGTGGTGTCCTTGACCACGATGACCAGTTGTGCGACCAGCGCCGGGATGATGTAGCGAAGGGCCTGCGGGAAAACGACCAGGAAGAAGGCCTGGGCTTCGGTCAGCCCGAGGCTTCGCGCAGCGTCGGCCTGGCCCCGGGGCACGGCAAGCACGCCCGCGCGGTAGACTTCCGCCACCACGGCGGCGGTGCTCAGGCCGATGGGCAAGGTCAGCATCCAGTAGGTGCTGAGCTTGATCCCGGCGGCAGGAAGCACCAGGAAACACACGTAGATGAGCAGCAGTGTCGGGGTGCCGCGCAGGAACTCGATGACCGCGATGCTCGGCCAGCGCACGAGCCGCGGCGGCGCCAGGCGCCCGACCAGCAGCACCAGGCCGAAGCTCAGCGCGATGGCGGCGGCCATTGCCGCCGATGCCAGCGTGCCGAGCAGGCCCTCGGCCAGGAAGGCCCAAGTGGTCGACCATGCGAAGAATTTCCAGAATCGGGCGTCGAGCTGTCCCGCGGTATGGAACCGGAACACGATGCCCGCGGCCAGCAGCAGCAGCACGGCCGCCGCGACTGCGCTTGCGGCACGCGTGACGGCCTGGGCGCGGGGGCTCGGGGCCGCAAAAAGAACGTCTTCCAGGGGGCGGCTCATCGCAGTATCCGCAGCTTCTTTTCCAGGGTGGCGCCAACCCAGGCGATGAGCAATCCGGTCGCCACGTACAGGGCGGCGGCCACCGCGAAGGCGGGGATGCCGGCCGCCGAGTCGGTGGCGAGCTTGGATACGAGCGCGGTCAGTTCCCGACCCGGGGCCGGCACCTGGGACGCCAGCGAGGTCGACAGCATCAGCGCGATGAGCAGCGAGGTCATCGGCTGCACCACCGTGCGCAACGCCTGCGGCAAGACCACCGAGGAGATGATGCGCATCGGCCGCATGCCCAGGCTGAGCGCCGCCTCGATCTGGCCGCCGGGGATGGTGTTGATGCCCGTGCGCAGGTAGTCCGCCGTGAACGCGGAGCAGACCAGCATCAAGGTCAGGATCACGCTGGGCTCATAGTCGATCACGACGTTGAGATCGGGCAGCGCGAAGACGATGAAGATCAGCAGCGCCACGCTGGGGATGTTGCGGAAGATCTCGACATAGCCGGTCAGGACGAAGCGCAGCGGCCGCAGCGGAAGAAGACGAAGCACGGTCACGGCCATGCCCAGCACGACGCCGGGTACGAAGGACATCACCGTGAGCTTCCACGTCAGCAAAAGGGCCTGCCCGAAGGCAGGCCCATGGTCGACCAGGAGCCGGGAAACTTCGCTCATCTGCTACGGGATCGCGGGCGGCGTCGGAACGGCCGTGCTGCCGGTGCGCTGCCCGATCGAAATCGTCCAAAGCTTGCCCCAGGTGCCATCCGCCTTCAGCTTGTTCAGGAAGGCGTTGACGAAGGCCACACCGTCCGAGCCCTTGGCCAGCCCGATGCCGTAGGGGTCCTGTGCGCCAAAGGGCGCGCCCGCCAGTTTCGTGTCGCCGGTCCCGAGGCTCAGGGCGTTGAGCAGCAGCGTGTGGTCGGTCACGTAGGCATCCACGCGCCCCTGGCGCAGTGCATCGAGCGCTTCCTGGTGCGTCTGGAATTCCTGCACGACCGCCTTGGGGGCGTACTGCGCCAGGATCGAGGGCCCGGTGGAGCCGGCCTGGGTGGCGACCTTCTTGCCGGCCAGATCGTTGTAGGACTGGATCGCCTTGTTGTTCGCCTTGACCAGCACCCCGGCCTGCGAGGTGTAGTAGGGGCCGGCGAACGAGATCTTCTCGGCGCGGGCGGGGGTGATGGAGTAGGTGGCGAGCACCATGTCCACCTGGCCGTTGATGAGCACCTGCTCGCGCGTGGACGAGGTCACCTGGGTGAACTGGTATTTGGAGCCGTCGCCCAGGATGTAGCGCGTGATGAGTTGGGCCAGTCCGGCGTCGAAGCCGCGCGTCTTGCCGTCTTTCTCGTTGAGAAGCGAGAAGAGGTTCGAGGTCTGCGTGCCGCCGAGGCGCAGTGTGCCGGCCTGCTTGATCTTGCTGGCCCAGGTGCTCGAGGCGATGGTCGCGGCATCGGCGACCGGGCCCTGCGCCACCAGCGCGTCGAACGCCGCTGCATCGATCGGCGTGCCTTGCGCGAACAGCGATCCGCCGGTCACTGCCATCAGGGCCACCACGGTGGTTTTCAGAAGGGATTTGATCGACATGCGGTCCTCTTGGATGGTCTGTGACGTCGAGCAATATATAGCAGCGATGGAATGGGCGAGTTGACCGTCCCTTGCCGCTGCGGGCCGCAGCCAGCCATGGCGCACTGTCGCTCGGGTCAGGGTAAACACCATTCATTGTCTGAAACCGGTTTCATAAACTCTTCCCACTGACATCCGCCGCGCCTGGCGCCCACCTTCCGTGAATTACCAGTTCCAGTTCGATGCCGTGTTCGCCGCCTGGCCGCTGTTGCTCAAGGGCACGTGGATCACCGTCCAGCTCTCGCTCACCGCCACGCTGATCGGGCTGGCGGTGGCGGTTCTGTGCGCCTGGGGCAAGACCTCGGGGCCGGCGTGGCTGCGCTTCGTCGTCAACGCCTACATCGAGGTGATCCGCAACACGCCCTTCCTGGTGCAGCTGTTCTTCTTCTTCTTCGCGCTGCCGGCCATCGGGCTGCGCTGGTCGCCCTACACGGCGGCGCTGACGGCGATGGTCGTCAACCTGGGCGCCTACGCCACCGAGATCATCCGCGCCGGCATCGAGTCGATCCCCAAGGGCCAGATCGAGGCGGGCCGCGCGCTCAACCTCAAGGGCTGGGAGATCTTCCGCTTCGTCATCCTCCGGCCGGCGCTCAAGGCCATCTACCCGGCGCTGACCAGCCAGTTCATCCTGCTGATGCTCAGCTCGGCGGTGGTGTCGGTGATCTCGGCGGACGACCTCACCTCGGTGGCGGCCAACCTGCAGTCGCAGACCTTCCGCAGCTTCGAGATCTACATCGTCGTGGCCGGCATCTACCTGGCGCTGGCGCTGGCCTTCGCGGCGCTGTTCAGGCTGATCTACCAGCGCGTCCTGCACTACCCGGACCGCCGCTGAGCCGAAGGAGACCATCACCATGCGCACCTTCGGCTTCCCCGAGTTCCTGTTCATCCTGCAAGCGGCCCAGTGGACGCTGGCGCTCTCGGCCATCGCCTTCATTGGCGGCGCCATCCTGGGCCTGGCGATCGCGCTGGCCCGCGTGTCCGACAACGGCGTGGCGCGCGGCCTCTCGCGCGGCTTCATCCTGGTGTTCCAGGGCACGCCGCTGCTGCTGCAACTGTTCTTGATCTTCTTCGGCGCGCCGGTACTGGGTTTCGACATCAACCCGTGGATCGCCGCCGGCATCGCGCTGGTGCTCAACAGCGCGGCCTTCCTGGCCGAGATCTGGCGCGGCTGCATCGAGGCCATCCCGCGCGGCCAGTGGGAGGCGGCGCAGGCGCTCAACCTCTCCTACGCCGCCCGCATGCGCGACGTGATCCTGCCGCAGGCCTTCAAGATCGCGCTGCCGCCCACGGTGGGCTACCTGGTGCAGATCATCAAGGGCACGTCGCTCGCGGCCATCATCGGCTTCACCGAGATCACGCGCGCCGGCCAGATCATCAACAACGCCACCTTCCAGCCGCTGCACGTGTTCACCACGGTGGCCGCCATCTACTTCGTCATCTGCTGGCCGCTGTCGCTGCTGGCGGCGCGCATGGAGCGCCGCCGCGCCCGCGCCCTGGCCCGCTGAACCTTCGATTCTTTGCCCCCAACCCAAGGAGACTCCGCATGACCTTCACCCGCCGCGCCACCCTGGCCCTGACCCTGGCTGCCTGCGCCACCGCCTTCGCACCCCTGGCCTCGGCCCAGACCGTGGCCGACATCAAGAAGAAGGGCGAAGTCACCATCGGCATGCTGGTGGACTTTCCGCCCTACGGCACCACCAACGCGCAGAACCAGCCCGACGGCTACGACGCCGACGTCGCCAAGCTGCTGGCCAGGGACTGGGGCGTGAAGGCCAACATCGTGCCCGTCACCGGCCCCAACCGCATCCCCTTCCTGCTGACCAACAAAGTCGACCTGCTGGTGGCCTCGCTGGCCGTCACGCCCGAGCGCGCCAAGCAGGTGCAGTTCAGCCAGCCCTATGCGGCCGCGACCATCGTGCTGTACGGCAAGAAAGACGCCGCGATCAAGAGCGCGACCGACCTCAAGGGCGTGCGCGTGGGCGTGGCCCGCGCCAGCACGCAGGACGTGGCGGTCACCAAGTCCGCGCCCGAGGGCACCGAGATCCGCCGCTTCGACGACGACGCCTCGGCCATGCAGGCGCTGATCTCGGGCCAGGTCGATGCGATCGGCTGCTCCGTCACGGTGGCCGCGCAGATCGCCCAGCGCGTGCCGGCCGGCACCTTCGAGAACAAGTTCACCCTGGTGCAGCAGGCCATGGGCATCGCCATGCGCCCCGGCCAGGACGACCTGCTCAAGAACGTGAACGAGTTCGTCGCCAGGAACACCGCCAACGGCGAGCTGAACAAGCTCTACCAGAAGTGGCTCAAGAGCGACTTCCCGAAATTCCAGTGACCGCGGCCTGAACGCAAGGAAAGCCTGACCATGACGCAAGCGCCCGCCGGCAACGAACCCATCATCCGCGTCGAAGGGGTGAACAAGTGGTACGGTGAGTTCCAGGTGCTCACCGGCATCGACCTCGCGGTGCGCGCGGGCGAGCGCATCGTCATCTGCGGCCCCTCGGGCTCGGGCAAGTCCACGCTGATCCGCTGCATCAACCGGCTCGAGACGGTGCAGCAGGGCCGCATCGTGGTCGACGGCATCGAGCTGACGGCCGGCGGGAAGAACGTGGACGCCGTGCGCGCCGAGGTGGGCATGGTGTTCCAGCAGTTCAACCTGTTCCCGCACCTGACCATCCTGCAGAACTGCACGCTGGCGCCGATGCGCTCGCGCGGCATGACCAAGGCGCAGGCGGAGGAGGTGGCGATGAAGTACCTCACCCGCGTGCGCATCCCCGAGCAGGCCGGCAAGTACCCCAGCCAGCTCTCGGGCGGCCAGCAGCAGCGCGTGGCCATCGCCCGCGCGCTGTGCATGGCGCCGAAGATCATGCTGTTCGACGAGCCCACCTCCGCGCTCGACCCGGAGATGGTCAAGGAAGTGCTCGACACCATGATCGGCCTGGCCGAGGACGGCATGACCATGCTGTGCGTGACGCACGAGATGGGCTTCGCCCGCAGCGTGGCCGACCGGGTGATCTTCATGGCCGACGGCCGCATCCTCGAGCAGGCGCCGCCGGCAGAGTTCTTCGGCCAGCCGCGGCACGAGAAGACGCGCCAGTTCCTCGGGCAGATCCTCAGTTCCCAGCACTAGCCCGCCGCATGTTCTCCCTGCTGATCTCGCTGTCGTCCTTCGGTGCGTCCGAACTGCTGCGCCACGGCCAGCGCTGGTGCACCGAGCTGGCGACCGAGGCGGGCGCCGACGGCGTGGAGGTGCGCGGCGAGCTGCTGCGCGATCCCGCCGCGGAGCTGGCCGAGCTGCGCGGCCGGGCCGCCGTCTACTCCAGCCCCGACGGGCTGTTCGCGCCCGGCGGTTCGCTGGATGCCGCGGCCCTGGACGAAGGCCTGCGCCGCGCCGCGCTGCTGCAGGCGCCGCGCCTGAAGATGGCCATTGGCGGCTTCGACGCCGCGCGCTCGCACGAAGCCCTCGCCGCGCTGCGCGAGCGCCTGGCCGGGCAACCGGTGGAGCTGCTGATCGAGAACGACCAGACGCCCTCGGCCGGCACGCTCGACGCGCTGCAGCGCTTCTTCGCGGCGCAGCGCGCGGCCGGCCTCGACCTGGGCATGACCTTTGACATGGGCAACTGGCACTGGCTGGGCGAATGCCCGCTGGAGGCGGCGCGCGTTTTCGCGCCGCAGGTGCGCTACGTGCACTGCAAGGGCGTGCAGCGCCGGCCCGACAAGTGGGTGGCGGTGCCGCTGGCGGATTCCGCCGCGCCCTGGCGCGCCGTGCTGCGCGCGCTGCCGGCCGAGGTGCCGCACGCCATCGAATACCCTCTGGCCGGCGACGACCTGCTCGCCGTCACGCGGACGCAGCTGGCGCAGGTGCGCACCGCAAGAGGATTGCCATGACCGAACGCACCGCCTTCGATGTCGCCACCTTCGGCGAGGCCATGCTGCTGCTGGTGGCGGCCGAGCCCGGCCCCATCGAGCACGCGACGATGTTCCACCGGCGCACCGCCGGCGCCGAGACCAACGTGGCCATCGGCCTGGCGCGCCTGGGCCTGAAGGTGGGCTGGGCCAGCCGGCTGGGCACCGACTCGATGGGCCGCGCGCTGCTGGCCACCATGCAGGCCGAGGGCATCGACTGCTCGCACGTCATCTGCGACGCGGCGCAGCGCACCGGCTTCCAGTTCAAGGGCCGCGTCACCGACGGCAGCGACCCGCCGGTGGAATACCACCGCAAGGGCTCGGCCGCCAGCCACATGCGGCCGGAGGACATCGACGCGGCCTGGCTGCGCTCGGCGCGCCACCTGCACGCCACCGGCGTCTTCGCCGCCGTCTCCGACACCACGCTGCCGACCGCGACCCGCACGATGGAAGTCATGCGCGAGGCCGGCCGCAGCATCTCCTTCGACCCCAACCTGCGCCCCACGCTGTGGGCCAGCGAGGCCCGCATGCGCGAGTGCATCAACGACCTGGCGGCGCGCGCCGACTGGGTGCTGCCGGGCATGGAGGAAGGCCGCCTGCTCACCGGCGAGACGACGCCCGAGGGCGTGGCGCGCTTCTACCGCGGGCGCGGCGCGAAGCTGGTGGTCGTCAAGCTCGGCCCCGAGGGCGCCTACTACGACAGCGACACGGCAGGCAGCGGCCACGTCGCCGGCTTCCCGGTGCAGGAGGTGGTCGACACCGTGGGCGCCGGCGACGGCTTCGCCGCCGGCGTGGTCAGCGCGCTGCTCGAAGGCCGCAGCGTGCCCGAGGCGGTGCGCCGCGGCGCCTGGATCGGCGCGCGCGCCGTGCAGGTGCTGGGCGACACCGAGGGCCTGCCGACCCGCGCCGAGCTGGACGCGGCCGGCTTGTGAGCGGCCCCAGGGCCGGGCTGCGCCCAGCCCGCCTCCCGAGGGAAGCAAGAAAACTTGGGGCGGCCCGGCGTTTTCTCGAGACGCACGTCCTACGATCGGTACCACCATGACCCGCAAGAACATCCTCGTCTTCCGCGAACTGCCACCCGACCAGCTGGCCCGCCTGCAGGCCAGTCACGACGTGACGGTGGCCGACCCCAAGCTCGACCGTGCCGCCTTCGACGCCGCGCTGCCCGAGGCACAGGGGCTGATCGGCGCGAGCTTTCCCATCGATGCCGCCGTATTGGACCGTGCGCCGAGGCTGGAGGCGATCTCCAGTGTCTCGGTCGGCGTGGACAACTACGCGCTGGCCGAGCTGCAGCGCCGCGGCATCCTGCTTTGCCACACGCCCGGCGTGCTCGACGAGACGGTGGCCGACACCGTGTTCGCGCTGCTGATGGCGACCAGCCGCCGCGTCGTCGAGCTGGCGAACCTGGTGCGCGAGGGCCGCTGGACGAAGAACATCGGCGAAGACCTGTTCGGTTTCGACGTGCACGGCAAGACGCTCGGGCTGCTGGGCTTCGGGCGCATCGGCCAGGCCATCGCGCGGCGCGCGGCGCTGGGCTTCGGCATGCCGGTGCGCTACCACGCGCGCCGGCCGGTGGACCTGGCGGTGCAGGCGCCCGAGCTGCAGGGCAAGGCGGTCCACACGCCGCTGCCCGAGCTGCTGGCGCAATCCGACTTCGTGGTGGCGATGCTGCCGCTGTCGGACGCCACGCGCGGGATGATCGACGCCGGCGTGTTCGCGCAGATGAAGCCCGGCGCCGTCTTCATCAACGGCGGGCGCGGGCCGACGGTGGATGAGGGCGCGCTGCTGGCCGCGCTCGACAGCGGCCGCCTGCGCGCCGCCGGGCTGGACGTGTTCGCCAGGGAGCCGCTGCCCGCCGACTCGCCGCTGCGCACCCATCCGCGCGTGACGCCGCTGCCGCACGTCGGCTCGGCCACGCACGAGACGCGGCATGCGATGGCCGAGCTGGCCACCAGCAACCTGCTGGACGCGCTGGCGGGGCGGCGGCCGGCGGCGGTCTACGACACCGGCGCGGCATGAGCCCCCGCCCGGCCGTTCCGAAGGGGGCTCGCACCGCACTGCGAAGCACGGAGGTTGCCTTATGAGCGCCGTCCGGCCGTTCCGAAGGCGCTCGCACCCGCAGTGCGAAGCGCGGAGGGCGATTCAATGAGCAGCCTGCCGCGCCGCGCCACCATCGCCGACGTGGCGCGCGCCGCGGGCGTCTCCAAGGCCACCGTCTCGCGCTTCTTCAACCACCGCGAGCGCCTGCTGTCCGACGACATCGCGGCTCGCGTGCAGGCCGCCACCGAGCAGCTCGGCTACGTGCCCAGCCCGATGGCGCAGGCCCTCAGCCGCGGGCGCTCGCGCCTCATCGGCCTGATCGTGGCCGACATCACCAACCCCTATTCGGTGGCCGTGCTGCGCGGCGCCGAGAAGGCCTGCCAGGAGGCCGGCTACCTGGTGATGCTGTTCAACCTGGGCAACGAGACGGGCCGCGAGCGCGAGGCCATCGACGCGCTGACCGGCTACCAGGTGGACGGCTTCATCCTCAACACGCTGGGCCGCGGCGCGGGCGTGGTCGACGCCGTCGCCACGCACGGCAAGCCGGCGGTGCTGGTGGACCGGCGGCATGCCGGCATGCACGCCGACTTCGTCTCGCTGGACAACGTCGGCGCGATGGCGCAGGCCTGCGAGCACCTGCTGGCCGGCGGCTGGCGCGAGCTGCTGTACGTCACCGAGCCGCAGAAGGGCGTGAGCACGCGGCGCGAACGGGCCGCGGCCTTCGCGGCCTGCATGGCGGCGCACCCGAAGCAGGCGCGCGGCGAGGTCTTCGAGAGCGAGGAGGGCGGCGAAGAGGCGCTGCTCGACGCGCTGCGCGCCCTGCGCCGCCGCGCCGGCAGGACGCGCCGGGCGGCGGTCGTCGCCGGCAACGCGGTCGTCACGCTGCGCGTCGCGGCGGCCATGCGGCGGCTGGGCTGGCAGTTCGGGCAGGAACTGGGCTTCGTCGGCTTCGACGATCCCGAGTGGGCGCAGCTCATCGGGCCGGGCCTCACGACCATCGCGCAGCCCACCGACGAGATCGGCCGGGCGGCGGCGACCTGCCTGATCGAGCGGCTGCACGGGCTGGAGGGGCCGGCGCGGCAGATGCTGCTGCCGGGGGCGCTGCAGGTGCGCGGCTCGTCGACCGCCGCCGGCGCCTGAAGGGCGGCTGCCGGCCTCAGAACCCGGCCAGCACCGCCTTGCCGCGCGAGCGGTGGCTTTCCACCAGCGCATGCGCGCGGCGCAGGTTGGCGGCGTTGATCGTGCCGAAGTGCTCGCTGGCCGTGGTGCGCAGCGTGCCGGCATCCACCAGCGCCGCCACGCGCTCCAGCAGCTCGTGCTGGCGGACCATGTCCGGCGTCTTGAACACCGGGCGGGTGAACATCGACTCCCAGTGCAGCGACAGGCTCTTGGACTTGAGCGCCCGCGCGTCCAGCGCGGCCGGGTCGTCGATCAGCGCCAGCCGGCCCTGCGGCCGCAGCGCGCCGACGATCTGCGCGAAGTGGCTGTCGGTGTGCGTCAGGCTCGCCACCATGTCCACCTGCGGCAGCCCGATGGCTTCCAGTCCGGCGCCCAGCGGCCGGCCGTGGTCGATGACGTGGTGCGCGCCGAGCGAGCGCACCCAGTCGGCCGTCTCGGGCCGCGAGGCGGTGCCGATCACCGTGAGCTTCGTCAGCTGCCGCGCCAGCTGCGTGAGCATCGAGCCGACGCCGCCGGCCGCGCCGACGACGAGCAGGCGCTGGCCCTCGCCGCCGCCCTCGGGCACGCCGAGACGGTCGAAGAGCAGTTCCCACGCCGTGATGGAGGTCAGCGGCAGCGCGGCGGACTGCGCGGCGTCCAGCGTCTTCGGCCGGTGGCCGGCGATGCGCTCGTCGACCAGGTGGTATTCGCTGTCGGTGCCGGGCCGGTCGATGGCACCGGCATAGAACACCTCGTCGCCCGGCTTGAACAGCGTGACCTCGCTGCCCACGGCGTGCACCGTGCCGGCCGCGTCCCAGCCCAGCACGCGCGGCGCGGTGACGGGCGCGTTGGCGCGCACCTTGGTGTCCACCGGGTTGACCGAGACGGCCTGCACCTGCACCAGCAGGTCGTGCGGGCCGGGCAGCGGCATGGGCAGGTCGATGTCGATGAGCGACCCGGGGTCGCCGATGGGCAGGCCGTGGCGGGTGTAGGCGATGGCTTTCATGAGGGCTCCTGGGAAGGTCGAAGAGGAATGGCCTCGATGGTGGCACCCGATCGCTTTCCCGGAAAGATGCAGAATCGGGCAGCACTTTCACTGGAATCGTGAAGATGATCCGCTCCGACGACCTGGCCTTCTTCGTGCGTTCCGCGGCGCTGGGCGGCTTCTCGGAGGCGGCGCGCGAGGCCGACCTGCTGCCCGGCCAGGTCAGCGCCGCCATCCAGCGGCTGGAGCGCGAGCTGGGCCTGCGCCTGTTTGCCCGCTCCACGCGCAGCCTGCGCCTCACGGCCGAGGGCGAGCGCTACCTGCCGCACGCGCAAGCCGCATTGGCCAGCCTGCGCGCCGGCCGCGAGCAGCTGCGCGGCGACGGCGGCGAACTGGCCGGCGTGCTGCAGGTGGCGCTGCCGTCGGACCTCGGCCGCAACGTGCTGCTGCCCTGGCTGGCCGCCTTCCGCCGGCAGCACCCGAAGCTGGTGCTGCGCCTGTCCTTCTCCGACCGCGTGACGGACGTGTTCCGCGAGCCGGTGGACGTGGCGGTGCGCTACAACCCGCCGGCCGACGCGAGCTTCGTCGCGCTGCCGCTGGCGCCGCACAACCGGCGCGTGCTGGTCGCGTCGCCGGGGTACGTCGAGCGCCGGGGCCGGCCGGCCACGCTGGAGGCGCTGGCGCAGCACGACGGCTTGTCCATCGCGCTGGGCGGCCGCATCCACGAGCGCTGGACCTTCTTCGAGGGCGAGCAGCGCCGCGCCGTCACCGTGCGCAGCCCGATCCAGTGCGACGACGGCGAGGTGGCGCACCGCCTGGCGCTGGACGGCGAGGGCATCGCCTACAAGTCCTGGCTGGACGTGGGCGAGGACGTGCGCGCCGGCCGCCTGGTGCAGCTGCTGCCCCAACTGGCCGGCGAGCCGGCGCCGCTGCACCTGGTGTGCCCGCACCGCGGGCAGTACTCGCCGGCGGTGCGGCAACTGCACCAGCTGCTGCGCCAGCGCTGCGAGGCGCTGGCCGCCAGCCTGCCGGCGCCGCGCCGCGCCGGCACGACTTCGCCGCGGCCGCGACAATCGAAAGCCACGACACCCGCACATCGCAAGGAGACCCGCCCATGAGCAGCAAGACCCCCATCGGCATGATCGGCATCGGCCTGATGGGCCACGGCATCGCCACCAACCTCGTCAGGCACGGCCACCCGCTCACGGTGCTGGAGCACCCGGGCAACCAGCCGCTCGATGCGCTCAAGGCGGCCGGCGCGAGGAGCGTCGCGACCATCGCCGAGCTCACGGCCGCGGCGGACGTGATCGTCCTGTGCGTCACCGGCTCGCCGCAGGTGGAGGCGGTGCTGCTGGGCGAGAGCGGCGTGCTCGCAACGCTGAAGCCCGGCACGGTGGTCATCGACTGCTCCACCGCCATCCCCTCGTCCACCCTGCGCGTGGCGGAAGCGGTGCAGCGCGCCGGCGGCCGCTTCCTCGATGCGCCGATGACCCGCACGCCCAAGGAGGCGGCCGAGGGGCGGCTGAACCTGCTGGTGGGCGGCGATGCGGACTTGTTCGCGCAGTGCCGGCCGATCCTCGCCTGCTTCGCCGAGAACATCACGCACACCGGCGCGGTGGGCACCGGCCACGGCATGAAGCTGCTGCACAACTACGTGTCGCTGGGCACGGTGGCGCTGGTCGCCGAGGCGGCGGCCTGCGCGCAGCGCTCCGGCGTGCAGCCCGAGGTGTTCGTCGACGTGCTGGGCAAGGGCGGCGGGGGCGGCGTGGCGCTGGAGCGCCTCAAGCCCTTCATCACGCAGAAGGACGCGAACTCGCTGCGCTTCGCCATGAGCAACGCGCAGAAGGACCTGGGCTACTACGCCGAGATGGCCGGCGACATCGGCGCGGCGCAGGCGATCGCCGACGCGGTGCTGGCAACGTACGCCGGCGCGGTCGAGCAGGGCGGCGCGCAGCGCTACGTGCCCGAGCTGGTGGAGCTGCTGGCGACGAAGTAGCCGCGCGGCCCCTCAGGCCGCGGCGCGCACGGCCTCGGCGATCTCGCGCAGGTCGGGCGCCACGCCGATGCCGGCGGCTTCGCCCAGCTCGATGCAGCCCGCGCCGTCGATGCGCCGCAGGGCCGGGGCGAGCGCGGTGCGCAAGGGGTTGTCGTTGGCATCCACCTCCAGCAGGCCGTCGCCGCCCGCCGCGGCCAGCAGGTGCGCCGAGGCCATCAGGCCGATGCCCGCGCCCAGGTAGTGCGGGCAGTAGCGCAGGCCGGCCGCCTGCGCGCGGCGGATCGCCGGCCAGCAGCCCGAGATGCCGCCCCACTTGGCCGCGTCGGGCTGCAGCACCGACAGCACCCCCGCCTGCAGCGCGGCGTCGAAAGCCTCGGCGCCGGCGATGTTCTCGCCGCCGGCCAGCGGGATGGCGGTCGCGGACTTCAGCGCGCGCCATTCGTCCCAGGGCCGGTCGGCGCGCAGCGGCTCTTCCAGCCAGCGCAGCCGGTACGGTTCGAGCCGCGGCGCCATGCGCTGCGCCTCGGCCAGCGTCCAGCCCTGGTTGGCATCCACCATCAGTTCCGCATCCTCGCCCAGCGCGCGCCGCATCGCGTCCAGGTTGGCGAGGTCGCGCTCCGGCCCGAAGCCGATCTTGAGCTTGAAGGCGCCATAGCCTTCGTCCCGCCGGCGCAGGGCCATGCGTTCCGGTTCGTCGGGGTTGATGCCGCTCGCGTACACCGGCACGCGGCTGCGCGCGCCGCCCAGGTGGCGCCACAGCGGCTGGCCGGCGCGGCGCGCGCTCAGGTCCCACAGCGCCAGGTCGATGCCCGCGATGGCCTGGGCGATGGGGCCGGGCTCGCCCGATTGGATGGCCAGCACGGCGGTGCGCTGGCCGAGGTGGGTCCACGCGGCCACGGGGCCTTCGAAGCGCTGGTCCAGCAGCAGGGGGGCGAGCACCGTGTCGACGAGGCGCGCGCGGTGCTCTGCGCCGCATCCGGGGAAGTTGCACCACACCTCGCCCCAGCCGACGCCGCCTTCGGTGTCTTCCACCCGCACGAAGAGGGCGGGCCGGTCATGCATGACGCCGAAGGAGGTGCGCACCGGTGTCTTGACCGGGTAGCGGAACACGTGCGCGTCGATGCGCGCGATGGTGATGGGCGTGGCGGGCAGGGCAGGGGCGTTCATGGCTTGAGGTTCATCTCGACGTGGATGGCGTCGCCGCGGTAGGTGACTTCGGCGACGTAGATGACGCGTCCGGTCTCGTCGTGGAAGACGCGGCGCACTTCGGCCACCGGCGAATTGACCGGGATGCCGATCAGGCGCGCCACCTCCATGTCGGCCGTGCCGATCGTCAGCACTTGGTGGGCGCGCGCGATGGTGAGGCCCTTGAGCGAGATCAGCACCGGGATGATGGTCTCCTCGCGGAAGCGCCTGGGCGCCTTGCGGAACACGCGCTCGTCGATGTGGATGTGGATGACGCAGTAGGGCTGGCCGTCGCGGGAATGCACGCGGCGCATGTAGACGTAGCGCTCGGCCGGCGTGCCTTCGTCGGGGCGCAGCGCCGGCGCGTCGGTCGATTCGATGATGGTGACGATCTGCGGCTCGGTGTCGCGGTACACGCGCGCCAGCTCGTCGAGCGTGGTGACCACGCTGAGCCAGCGCTCGTTGGCCGGCCGCCCGGTGACGAAGGTGCCCCGGCCCTGCTGGGGCGACACGAGCCCGTCCCGCGCGAGCAGTTCGATCGCCTGCCGCAGCGTGACCCGGGCCACGCCGAACTCGGCCATCAGCGCCTCCAGCGAGGGCAGGCGGTGGCCCTGCGGCCAGGTCCCGCGCGCGATGCGCTGGCGCAGCACGTCGGCCACCTGCAGGTAGCGCGGGATGGGGCTGTCCGAAAAACGGGACGCAGGGGTGCCCTCAGGGTTTGACGCACTTGCCATGTCAGAACAATCAAAGGTATGGTCTATAGGACGACCAATTGATTTCGAGCCAATATAGCAGAGCAGGCGGCCCCTGAGTCGCCGTCGCCCTCTGCCCAGGAGATCCATCCGATGCGCCATCGCCCGGTGCCCGTCCGCGCCGCCCTCATCCTTGCGCCCTGGGTGCTGTTGCTGCTGCTGTGGTATGCGGTGCGCGCCAGCGGGCTGGTCAATCCGGCGCTGGTGCCGGCGCCGCACCAGGTGGCGGCCAAGTTCATCGAGCTGGCGCAGGACCGCCTGCCGGGCGACGTGTGGATGTCCACCCAGCGCGTCTTCATCGGCGTCACGCTGGGCACGCTGCTGGCGGTGCCGGTCGGCTTCTGCCTGGGCTGGTACAAGGGGCTGCGCAGCTTCGTCGATCCGGTGATCAACTTCTTCCGCGCGCTGCCGCCCATCGCACTCATCCCGCTGGTGATCGTGTACTTCGGCATCGGCGAGGCGGCCAAGACGGTGATCCTGTTCTACGCCTCCTTCTTCGCCGGCGTGATCGTGATGTACGAGGGCATCGCCCAGATCAGCCCGATCTTCGTGCGCGTGGCGCGCACGCTGGGCGCCAACGACTTCGAGATCTTCGCCAAGGTGATCGTGCCGCTGACGGTGCCGCACATCCTCACCGCCGTCCGCGTGGCGCTGGGCGTGGCCTGGGCCACGCTGGTGGCCTCGGAACTGATCGCCGCGCAGCAGGGGCTGGGCGCGCTGATCCAGAACGCCTCGTCCTTCTTCCAGCTCGACATCATCTACGTGGGCATCATCTGCATCGGCTTCATCGCGCTGGTCATGGACCTGCTGCTGCGCGCGCTGAGTCGCCGCCTGGTGGCCTGGCAGGACCGTATCGCATGAGCGCCGCCCGGCCGCCCGAAGGCGCTCGCACCGGAGCCCGGCAGGGCGAAGGTATCTCAATGAGCGCCGCCCGGCCGCCCGAAGGCGCTCGCACCGCACCCCGCCAGGGCGAAGGTATGCCAATGAACGCCATGACCCCGACCGACGCGCCGGTGCGCGTCTCCTTCCGCGACGTGATGGTGGAATTCCCCACCGCGCAGGGCCCGATGCGGGTGCTGGACGGCGTCTCGCTGGACATCCGGCAGGGCGAGTTCGTCTCCGTCATCGGCCCCTCGGGCTGCGGCAAGACGACGCTCATGAACATCCTGGGCGGCTTCGTGCAGCCCAGCGCCGGGCAGGTGCTGCTGGACGGCAAGCCGGTGCGAGGGCCCGGCCCCGACCGCGGCGTGATCTTCCAGGAGTACGGCGTCTTCCCGTGGCTCACGGTGCGGCAGAACATCGCCTTCGGCCTCAACCTGGCGGGCAACAAGGTGCCCAAGGCCGAGCACAAGGGCATCGTCGAGCGCTACATGGGGCTGATGGGGCTGAAGGACTTCGCCGACCACTTCCCCAAGCATCTCTCGGGCGGCATGCGCCAGCGGCTGGCGATCGCGCGGGCCTACGCGGTGCGGCCGCAGTTCCTGCTGATGGACGAGCCCTTCGGCGCGCTCGACGCGCAGACCCGCAGCGCCATGCAGGACCTGCTGCTGGAGGTGCTGCAGACCGAGGGCAAGACGGTCATGCTGATCACGCACTCGGTGGAGGAGGCGATCTACCTTTCCTCGCGCATCGTGGTGGTGACGGCGCGGCCGGCGCGCATCCGCACCGTGATCGACGTGCCCTTCGGCTACCCGCGCGCCGAGAACGTGCACGAGGACCCGCGCTTCGGCGCCCTGCGCGCGCAGATCCGCGAACTCGTGATGCAGGAATACGCGGCGCAGGCGCGCCAGGCCGTCCGGCTTTCCGACTGACCCGTTGGCTTTCAACCCAGGAGACACCCATGCCCATCCAGCGCAGAAGCTTCATCCGCCACACCGCCGCCGCTACGGCGGCCCTCGGCATCGGCCTGCCGGCCTTCGCGCAGTCGCGCACCAAGGTCAAGGTCGGCTACCTGCACACGCCGGCGGTGGACGGCCAGATGTGGCTCGGCATCCAGTCGGGCAGCTTCGCGAAGCAGGGCCTGGAGCTGGAGCCGGTGCTCTTCACCACCGGGCTGGAGCTGTTCCAGGCCATGATCGGCGGTAGCCTGGACGTGCTGGCCACCGGCGCCGTGCTGTCCAACTTCCCGGCGCGCGGGCAGGGCAAGGTCTTCCTGATCAACGACATCGAGTACGCCACGGCGCAGCTGTGGGTGCGTGGCGACGCGGGCATCAACAGCCTGGCCGACCTGAAGGGCAAGCAGATCTCCACCACCACCGGCACCACGGCGCACGTCTTCCTCGACCGCGCGCTCCGCTCGGCGGGGCTTGATCCGGCGAAGGACGTGCGCCTGGTCAACCAGCGCATGTCGGAGGCGGTGACCTCGCTGATCTCCGGCGCGGTGCCGGCCGTGGCGCTGTGGGCCCCCTTCGACTCGGTGGTGCGCGGCAAGCTGCCCGGCGCGCGCAAGATCGTCGATGCCTCGGCCTTCTTCCCGCAGGCGGCCATCGTCGGCGGCTGGGCGGCGCGCAACGACTACTACGAGAAGAACAAGGCGGTGCTGTCCAAGCTCATCGCCGGCTGGCTGCCGGCCAACGAGCAGATCGTCGCCAACCCCGACGCCGCGGCCGAACAGCTGCAGAAGACGCAGTACAAGGAGGTGCCGCTGGCCGAGTTCAGGGAGCAGTTCAAGGCCTCCAAGTACTACTCCTCGGCCGAGTGGCGCGCCAAGTACGCCGACGGCACGGTGACGCAGTGGCTGCAGCAGGTGACGGACTTCTTCGTCCAGACGGCCAACATCCCCAACGCGCTGAAGGCGCAGCAGTACTTCGATCCCTCGCTGTTCACCGCACTTGTGAAGGCATGAGCGCAGCGCTGGGGCGCCCCGAGCAAGCTCGCGCCCCCGCGGGGGGCAGCGAGGACACGGCGTGCCGAGCGTGGGGGCAGACATGAGCGCGAAGGCGGACGGCTTCGACCACATCGTCGTCGGCGCCGGCTCGGCCGGCTGCGTACTGGCCAACCGGCTCAGCGGCTCCGGCCGGCGCGTGCTGCTGCTGGAAGCCGGCGGCGCGGGCGGGCACTTCTGGCTCAGGCTGCCGGTGGGCTACTTCCGCTCGATCTACGACCCGCGCTTCTCCTGGCAGTTCGAGGTCGAGCCGCAGCCCGGGACGGCCCACCGGCCCATCGTCTGGCCGCGCGGGCGGGTGCTGGGCGGCTCCAGCGCGATCAACGGGCTGATCTACATCCGCGGGCAGCACGCCGACTTCGACGACTGGGCGCGCGCCGGCGCCGAAGGCTGGGGCTACCGCGACGTGCTGCCCTTCTTCAAGAAGTCGGAGCGCTACGCGGGCGGCGAGAGCGACTACCACGGCGGCTCGGGCGAGCTGTGCGTCTCGGACCTGCGCAACGACCACCCCTACTGCACGGCGTGGCTGGAGGCCGGCGCGCAGGCCGGCTACCCCGCCAGCGACGACTTCAACGGCGCGCAGGACGAAGGCCTGGGCACCTACCAGCTCACGCTGCGCGGCCACTGGCGCTGCGATGCGGCCACCGCCTTCCTGGTGCCGGCGCTGGGGCGGCCCCAGCTCACGGTGAAGACCGGCGTGCACGTGACGCGGGTGGTCGTCGAGGGTGGCCGCGCCACCGGCGTGGAGTGGCTCGAAGGGGGCCGGCTGCACCGCGCCACGGCCGATGGCGAGGTGATCCTGGCGGCCGGCGCATTGCAGAGTCCGCAGCTGCTGCAGCTTTCCGGCATCGGCCCGGCCGACGCACTGCGCCGGCACGGCATCGCGGTGCAGGCGGACGCGCCCGAGGTCGGCGCCAACCTGCAGGACCACTACCAGGCCCGCGTGATCGTCAAGCTGCGCGAGCGCATGTCGCTCAACGACCAGGTGCGCAGCCCGCTGGGCCTGGCGCGCATGGGGGCGCAGTGGCTGTTCGGCCAGCGCGGCCCGCTTACCGTGGGTGCGGGGCAGGTCGGCGGCATGGTGCGCACGGCCGTGGCCAGGGACGCGCGCGCCGACGTGCTGTTCAACGTGATGCCGCTGTCGGTGGACAAGCCGGGCGACGCACTGCACCGCTTCTCGGGTTTCTCCGCCTCGGCCGCGCAGTGCCGGCCGGAGTCGCGCGGCACGGTCTCGCTGCGTTCGGCCGACCCGCTGGCGCCGCCGCGCATCGTCTCCAACTACCTGACCGAGCCGCAGGACATCCGCGTGCTGGTCGAGGGCCTGAAGATCCTGCGCGAGATCTACGCGCAGCCGGCCTTCCGCGGACTGGTCACCGGCGTCGAGTACATGCCGGGCAGCGAGCTGCGCACCGACGAGGACCTGGCGCAGTTCGCCCGCGCCAAGGGCGGCACGGTGTTCCACCCGGTCGGCACCTGCCGCATGGGCGGCGACGCGCGCTCGGTGGTCGACGCAAACCTGCGCGTGCGCGGCGTCGAAGGGCTGCGCGTGATCGACGCCTCGGTGATGCCGACCATGACCTCGGCCAACACCAACGCGGCGGCGATCCTGATCGGCGAGAAGGGCGCGGACCTGGTGCTGCGGGGCGCCTGACCGCCGCCCGCACGGAGCGGCTACCTGCCGATCTCCAGCTTGTAGACCCGCTCGGTCCCGACCGAGTCCGAGCGCACGGCGTAGTAGCCGTCGGTGGTCTGCAGGATGTAGCGGCACCATTCCTCGGTCGGCACGCTCTTCCACTCGATCAGCACGCAATAGCGTCCGTCGTCGGAGATGTGCCACTTGCCGGACGCGGTGGTGGGGCGCCCGCTGGCGCGGACCGCTCCAGCCCCCCGGTTGTCGGAGGAGACGACGAAGCTGCCGTCGGCGTCGTTGGTCCAGTGGTGGATGTTCCCGCGGCCGCTCACGCGGCTCATCTTGGCGCCGTTGAGCAACTCGGTGAGTTCCGGCTTCGCAAGCTTGCGCGGGCTCTTGGATTCCAGGTCGCGAAGCACCAGCTCGTCCGCGTGGGCGGCCGCGGCAGCGGCGCCGAGCACAAGCAGGAGCATCGACGATCCCATCGTTGGCTGACCCATGGTGGTTCTCCTCCAGGGCACGCGATCGACCGTCCTGGCGTGCCGTTCCCGGCTCCCTGCCCGGCCCGCCATGAGGCGAGCCGAAACCGCATTCTGCGTGCGGGCACTGCATTCGGCAACGCCGCCGGGGGATCAGTTGGTCTGGGCCAGTTGATCGAGGATGGCTGGATTTTCCAGCGTGCTCGTGTCCTGCGTGATGGCCTCGCCCTTGGCGATGGAGCGCAGCAGGCGCCGCATGATCTTGCCGCTGCGCGTCTTGGGCAGGTTGTCGCCGAAGCGGATGTCCTTGGGCTTGGCGATCGGCCCGATCTCCTTGGCCACCCAGTTGCGCAGCTCGTTGGCGATCTGCTTGGCCTCCTCGCCGGTCGGCCGGCCGCGCTTGAGCACCACGAAGGCACAGATCGCCTCGCCGGTGGTGTCGTCGGGGCGGCCCACCACGGCGGCCTCGGCCACCAGGTCGGTCTTGGCGACCAGGGCCGATTCGATCTCCATCGTGCCCATGCGGTGCCCGCTGACGTTCAGCACGTCGTCGATGCGGCCGGTGATGGTGAAGTAGCCCGTCTTCGCGTCGCGGATCGCGCCGTCGCCGGCCAGGTAGTAGCGGCCCTGGAATTCCTCGGGGAAGTAGCCCTTCCTGAAGCGCTCCGGGTTGCCCCAGATGGTGCGGATCATCGCGGGCCAGGGCCGCTTGACCACCAGGATGCCGCCCTGGCCCCAGGGCAGCTCGTTGCCCGTCTCGTCCACCACCGCGGCGGCGATGCCGGGGAAGGGCAGGGTGCACGAGCCCGGCACCAGCGCCGTGGCGCCCGGCAGCGGCGTGATCATGTGCGCGCCGGTCTCAGTCTGCCAGAAGGTGTCGACGATGGGGCAGCGGCCGCCGCCCACGTGCCGGTGGTACCACTCCCAGGCGGCCGGGTTGATCGGCTCGCCCACCGAGCCGAGGATGCGCAGGCTCGACAGGTCGTACTGCTTCGGGTGCGCCGCCTCGTTGGCCTCGGCCGCCTTGATGAGCGAGCGGATGGCGGTGGGCGCGGTGTAGAACACCGTCACGCCGTGGTCCTGGATCATCTTCCAGAAGCGGCCGGCGTCGGGGTAGGTGGGCACGCCCTCGAAGACGACCTGCGTCGCGCCCAGCGCCAGCGGGCCGTAGGCGATGTAGGTGTGGCCGGTCACCCAGCCGATGTCGGCGGTGCACCAGAACACGTCCTCGGGCTTCAGGTCGAAGGTCCAGGCGCAGCTCAGCGCGGCCTGCAGCAGGTAGCCGCCGGTGGCGTGCTGCACGCCCTTGGGCGTGCCGGTGGAGCCGGAGGTGTAGAGCAGGAAGAGCGGGTGCTCCGCCTCCACCCACTCGGGCTCGCATTGGTCGCTCTGCCCGTCGGCCAGGTCGGCCAGCCACAGGTCGCGCGGCGCCTGGAAGGGCACCGCCGCGCCGGTGCGCCGTGCCACCAGCACGTGGCGCACGCTGGCGCAGCCGCCCTGGGCCAGCGCCTCGTCGACGATGGCCTTCAGGGGCAGCTGCTTGCCGCCGCGCACCTGCTGGTCGGCGGTGATGACGATGCTGGCGCCGGTGTCGGCGATGCGGTCGCGCAGCGCGTGGGCCGAGAAGCCGCCGAACACCACCGAGTGGATGGCGCCGATGCGCGCGCAGGCCTGCATGGCCGCCACGCCGTCGACCGACATCGCCATGTAGATCACCACCCGGTCGCCCTTCTTCACGCCCAGCGACTTCAGGGCATTGGCGATGCGGTTCACGCGCGCCAGCAGCTCGCGGTAGCTGACGCGGGTGACGGCGCCGTCGTCGGCCTCGAAGACGATGGCGGTCTTGTCGCCCAGGCCGCGCTCGATGTTGCGCTCCAGGCAGTTCCAGCTCGCGTTGAGCGTGCCGTCGTTGAACCACTCGTAGAAGGGCGCCTTGCTGTCGTCGAGCACGCGGGTGAAGGGCTGCTTCCAGCCCACGAACTCGCGCGCCAGCCGGCCCCAGAAGGCCTGCGGGTCGGCCTCGGCCTCGGCCGCCAGGGCGTCGTAGGCGGCGCGGCCGGCCACGCGGGCGTGGCGGGCCAGCTCGGCCGGCGGGTCGTACAGGGTCGGGGCGGCGGGGGTGTCGGTCATGGCGGTCTCCTGGAAGGGGGCAAAGGGGGCGGACGGGTCACTCGATGGCGCGGGCCGACTGCACGCGCTCGCGCAGCACGAATTTCTGGATCTTTCCGGTCGAGGTCTTGGGCAGCTCGCCGAAGACGATGCTCCGGGGCTGCTTGAACTTCGCCAGCAGCGGCTTGCAGAAGTCCAGCAGCTCGGCCTCGCCGATGCTGGCGCCGGGCTTCAGCTCGACGAAGGCGCAGGGCACCTCGCCCCACTTGCCGTCGGGCTGGGCGACCACCGCGGCGCTCATCACGGCCGGGTGGTGGTGCAGCGCGTCCTCCACCTCGATGGAGGAGATGTTCTCGCCGCCGGAGATGATCACGTCCTTGCTGCGGTCGGTGATCTTCACGTAGCCGTCGGGGTGCAGCACGCCCAGGTCGCCGGTGTGGAACCAGCCGCCGGCGAAGGCTTCCTCGGTGGCCGTCGGGTTCTTCAGGTAGCCCTTCATCACCGCGTTGCCGCGGAAGAAGATCTCGCCGATGGTCTCGCCGTCGGCGGGCACCGGCTGCAGCGTCCCGGGGTCGAGCACGGTCACCGCCTCCTGCAGCGGGTAGGGCACGCCCTGGCGGCCGTTCATGCGGGCGCGCTCCACGGGCGGCAGCTCGGCCCATTCGGGCTTCTTGGCGCACACGGCGGAGGGGCCGTACACCTCGGTCAGTCCGTAGACGTGGGTGATGGCGATGCCCGCGGCCTCGCAGCCCTCGATCACCGCCGCCGGCGGCGCGGCGCCGGCCACCAGGCCCTGCACGGTGTGGCCGATGCCCCCGCGCAGCGCGGCCGGCGCGGCGATGAGCAGGCTGTAGACGATGGGTGCGCCGCACAGGTGGGTGATGCGGTGCTCGCGGATGAGCGGGAAGATGACGGCCGGATCGACCTTGCGCAGGCACACGCTGGTGCAGGCCATCAGCGCCGTGGTCCAGGGGAAGCACCAGCCGTTGCAGTGGAACATGGGCAGCGTCCACAGGTAGACGGCGCCTTCGGGCAGGTTCCAGGCCAGCGCGTTGCTGGCGGCGTTGAGGTACGCGCCGCGGTGGTGCGTCACCACGCCCTTGGGGTTGCCGGTGGTGCCGCTGGTGTAGTTGAGGGCGATGGCGTTCCACTCGTCCGAGGGCGGCTGCCAGTCGAAGCCCGGGTCGCCTTCGGCCAGGAAGTCCTCGTAGGTGATCTCGCCCAGCCGCGCGCCCTCGGGGGCAGTGTCGTCCTCGACCTCGATCACCAGCGGCCGGTGCGCGCCCAGCGTGCTCAGCGCCTGGCCGACCACGCCCGCGTATTCGCGGTCGGTCAGCAGCACCTTGGCCTCGCCGTGCTGCAGCATGAAGGCGATGGCCTGCGCGTCCAGCCGGGTGTTCAGCGTGTTGAGCACGGCGCCCGTCATCGGCACGCCGAAGTGCGCCTCGTACATGGCGGGCACGTTGGGCAGCATGCACGCGACCGTGTCGCCGGGCCCCACGCCGCGCGCCGCCAGCGCGGCGGCCAGGCGGCGGCAGCGGGCGTAGGTCTCGGCCCAGCTCTGTCGCCGCTCGCCGTAGACCAGCGCGGTGCGCTGCGGGAACACGTGCGCCGCCCGCGCGATGAAGGACAGCGGCGTCAGCGCCACGAAGTTGGCTGCGTTGCGGTCCAGTCCGAGGTCGTAAGGATTGATGCGCGTCAAGGTTGTCTCCTGCACCGGTGGGTTCACAATGCCGGCAGTCCGTCGGGCCGGGTCGGCCGCAGGCCCCGAGGCTGCCCTGGGTGCGAGGATGAACCACGAAGATTGCAGGAGAGGCGCCGGAATATGACGAATGTTTGCAGGCCCGCCGCGCCGGCGCCGCTGGAGCGCTACCTCACCCTGCAGACCGGCCTGGACATGCTGGAGCAGGGCCTGTCGATCTTCGACGCCGACCTGCGCCTGGTGGCCTGGAACCGCGCCTACGTGAAGCTGCTGGACTTCCCGGAAGAGATGGCCTGGCTGGGCGCGCCCTTCCGCAGCTTCATCGAGTACAACGCGCGCCGCGGCGACTACGGCCCCGGCGACCCGGAGCAGCAGGTGGCCGAGCGCATCGCCGCCGCGCGCACCTTCACCCCGCACGACATCGAGCGCGTGCGGCCCGACGGCACGGTGCTGCGCATCCGCGGCCAGCCGGTGCCGGGGCACGGCTTCGTCACGCTGTACTCCGACGTGACCGACCGCCGCCTGGCCGAGGCCACCATCCGCCGCCAGAACGCCGAGCTGGAAAGCCGCGTGGCCGAGCGCACCGCCGAGCTGCAGCAGAGCGAGGAGCGGGTGCGGCTGGTGATGGACTCCATCCCGGCCCTGGTGGCCTACTTCGACCGCCAGCGCGTGTACCGCTACCTCAACCGCAACTACCACGCGTGGTTCGGCGTCGACACCGCCCGCCCCGAGACGGTGAGCGCGCGCCGCTTCCTGGGCGAGGAGGTGTATGCCATCGTGCGGCCCCACGTGCGGCGCGCCATGGCCGGCCAGGCGCAGAGCTTCACCTACGAGCTGAGCACGCTGGGCGGCGAGCGGCGCATCGTGCGCACCTCCTTCGCGCCCCAGATCGCCGAGGACGGCAGCGTGGCCGGCTGCTTCGAGCTGACCTTCGACATCACCGAGCAGCGCCGCGCGCAGGAGCTGGTGGCGCGGGCGCACCGGCTCGAATCGCTGGGCCACCTGACGGGCGGCCTGGCGCACGACTTCAACAACATCCTCACGGTGGTGATCGGCAACCTCGACGCGCTGGCCCAGGCCCGGCCGCAGGACGAGGCCGTGCCCGAGTACGTGCAGCCCGCGCTCGGCGCCGCGCGCCGCGGAGCCGAGCTGGTGCGCGCGCTGCTGAGCTTCGCGCGGCGCCAGCCGCTGCAGGCCGCCTCGGTGCATGTCGGCGCGCTGGTCGACACCGTGGCGCGGCTGGTGCGCCACTCGCTGCCCGAGACCTTGACGCTCGCGGTGGACGCCGGCCCCGCGCCGCTGTGGACCTGGATCGACGCCACGCTGCTGGAGCAGGCGCTGATCAACCTCATCCTCAACGCGCGCGACGCCACCGGGCCGATGGGCCGCATCGCGCTGCGCGCCAGCGCCGCCCGGCTCGACGCCGCCCAGGCGACGCCGCTGCAGATGTCGCCCGGCGACTGCGTGCGCATCGAGGTGGAGGACGACGGCGCCGGCATGGACGCCGCCACGATGGCGCGCGTGTTCGAGCCCTTCTTCACCACCAAGCAGCCGGGCAGCGGCACCGGCCTGGGCATGGCGGTGGTGTACGGCTTCATCCGCCAGTCCGGCGGCGCCATCGACCTGCGCAGCAGGCCGGGGCAGGGCACCACCGTGACGCTCTGGCTGCCCGCCACCGAGCCGCCGGGCGAGCAGGCGCAGGACGGCGGCGCGCCCCCGGCCCCCGCCGCGCCGCAGGGCCTGGCGCTGCTGGTGGACGACGACGCCGAAGTGCGCCGCGTGATCCGCCGCAGCCTGCTGGAGCTGGGCTACGCCGTGCTGGAGGCCGACGGCGGCGCCGAGGCGCTGCAGCTGCTGCAGCACACGCCTGGCATCGCGCTGGTGCTGTCCGACGTGGCGATGCCCGGCAGCGTGGATGGCGTGGCCGTGGCCCGCGCCGCGCGCGCGGCCGCACCCGGCCCGGCCGTGGTGCTGATGAGCGGCAACGCGCCCGACGACATCGCCCGCCCCGCCGGCGTGCCGCTGCTGACCAAGCCATTCACCGCCGACCAGCTCGCCCGGGCGATCGAGGAAGGGACACCGCGATGAACAGCCGCACCCCGCCGCCCGGCCACGGCACCACGCACCGCGCCGCCGGCGGCGGCGACGACAGCAGCCCGCCCGCCCTGGTCTACGTGATCGAGGACGACCCGGCGGTGGCGAAGCTGGTGCTCGGCGCGCTCAAGGACTTCGGCTTCGCCTGCGAGGGCTTCGGCAGCGGCGCCGCCGTGCTGCGCCGCCTGCAGGTGGAAAAGCCCGACCTGTGCATCATCGACCTCGGCCTGCCCGACATGGACGGGCTGGACCTGATGCGCCGCATCACCGCCGCGTCGAACGCGGGCGTGCTCATCCTCACCGGCCGCGGCCACCCGGCCGACCGCGTGATGGGCCTGGAGCTGGGCGGCGACGACTACGTGACCAAGCCCTTCGAGTCGCGCGAGCTGGTGGCGCGCGTGCGCAGCATCCTGCGCCGGCGCACGCTGGCGCCGGGCCAGGCGCCCGGGCAGCGGCGCTACGCCAGCTTCAACGGCTGGCGCATCGACTGCGCCGCCAACGTGCTGCGCGCGCCCGACGGCACCGAGCACCTGCTGGGCACCGCCGAGACGCAGGTGCTGCGCTGCTTCGTCGAGCGGCCGCACCAGATCCTCACGCGCGAGCAGCTCATGGGCGCGCGCGACCTGCTGCCCACCGACCGCAGCATCGACGTGCGCATCTCGCGCCTGCGCAAAAAGATCGAGGCCGACCCGCACGAGCCCGCCATCATCAAGACGGTCTACGGTGCGGGCTACCTCTTCGCCGCCAACGTCACCTGGGAATAGCTGCCCGGCCGCCGGGCCGCACCTGCGCTGTCAGTTCCGCGCAAGCCTTGTTGCGCATCTGTGGGCGTCATGTGACGAATGATTGCGGCGCGCCCACGCGGGGCGTGCGGCACCGAAGAATGCGCCCGCAGGCTCATTCCAGATGCCAGGAGACACGCCCATGAGCGAACCCACCAGCGACCCCCTCCACGACCCCGTCACGGAGCGCATCCGCACCCACCCCAGGTACCTCGAACTCAAGCGCAAGCGCAACCGCTTCGGCATCGTGCTCACGGTGCTGATGCTGCTCGTGTACTACGGCTACATCGCGCTGATCGCCTTCGACAAGCCCTTCCTCGCCAGGCCGATCGGGGCCGGCGTCACCACGCTGGGCATCCCCATCGGGCTGGGCGTGATCGTCTTCACCATCGTCATCACGCTGCTGTACATCCGCCGCGCCAACGGCGAGTTCGACCGCGAGACGGCCGAGATCCTGAAGGAGGCGACGAAATGAACCGCGCCGCCCTTGCACGGCTCGCCGCCGTCCTGTCGATCTTCGCTGCCGGCCTGGCCCACGCAGCCGGCGGCGACGTCGGCCAGGCCGCCAAGCAGCCCACCAACTGGATCGCCATCGGCATGTTCACCGTGTTCGTGGTGGGCACGCTCTACATCACCAAGTGGGCCGCCAAGCGCACCCGCTCGGCGGCCGACTTCTACACCGCCGGCGGCGGCATCACCGGCTTCCAGAACGGGCTGGCCATCGCCGGCGACTACATGTCGGCCGCGTCCTTCCTCGGCATCTCCGCCGCGGTGATGGCCACCGGCTACGACGGGCTGATCTACTCCATCGGCTTCCTGGTCGGCTGGCCGGTGCTCACCTTCCTGATGGCCGAGCGGCTGCGCAACCTGGGCAAGTTCACCTTCGCCGACGTGGCCGGCTACCGCTTCAGCCCGGGGCCGATCCGCGCCTTCGCGGCCAGCGGCACGCTGGTGGTGGTGGCCTTCTACCTCATCGCGCAGATGGTCGGCGCGGGCCAGCTCATCAAGCTGCTGTTCGGGCTGGACTACTGGGTGGCAGTGGTCATCGTCGGCGCGCTGATGATGATCTACGTGCTCTTCGGCGGCATGACGGCCACCACCTGGGTGCAGATCATCAAAGCCTGCCTGCTGCTGGCCGGCGTGACCTTCATGGCCATCATGGTGCTGGCAGCCTTCCACTTCAGCCCCGAGGCGCTGTTCGCCAAGTCGGTCGAGGTGCGCACACAGATCGCGGCCAACGGCGGCAAGGGCTCGGAGGAGGCGCGCGCCATCGGCCTGTCGATCATGGGCCCCGGCGGCTTCGTCAAGGACCCGATCTCCGCCATCAGCTTCGGCATGGCGCTGATGTTCGGCACCGCCGGGCTGCCGCACATCCTGATGCGCTTCTTCACCGTGCCCGATGCCAAGGAGGCGCGCAAGTCGGTCGGCTGGGCCACGGTGTGGATCGGCTACTTCTACCTGCTCATCTTCATCATCGGCTTCGGCGCCATCACCCTGGTGCTGACCAACCCCGAATTCGCCGACACGGTGACGGGCGTGATCCACGGCGGCGCCGGCGCCACCAACATGGCGGCCGTGCTGGTGGCCAAGGCGGTGGGCGGCAACGTGTTCTACGGCTTCATCTCGGCGGTGGCCTTCGCCACCATCCTGGCGGTGGTGGCCGGCCTCACGCTGTCGGGCGCCTCGGCCGTCTCGCACGACCTGTACGCCACGCTCATCAAGAAGGGCAAGGCCGACAGCAAGGCCGAGCTGAAGGTCTCGCGCATCACCACCATCGCGCTGGGCATCGTGGCCGTGCTGCTGGGCATCGCCTTCGAGAAGCAGAACATCGCCTTCATGGTCTCGCTGGCCTTCGCGGTGGCGGCATCGGCCAACTTCCCGGTGCTCTTCATGAGCGTGCTGTGGAAGGACTGCACCACCAGGGGCGCCGTCATCGGCGGCACGCTGGGCCTGATCGCCTCCGTGGGCCTGACCATCGTCTCGCCCTCGGTGTGGGAGGCCACGCTGGGCAACCCCAAGGGCTCGGCGCTGTTCCCCTACGCCTCGCCGGCGCTGTTCTCGATGGTGATCGGCTTCGTGGGCATCTGGCTGTTCAGCGTGCTGGACCGCAGCAAGCAAGCCGCCAAGGAGCGCGCGGCGTTCCCGGCGCAGCAGGTGCGGTCGGAGACGGGGCTGGGGGCGTCGGGGGCGTCGGGGCACTGATCGACAGCCGCCACGGATCTTCTATGTGCGACGCGGGGCTCTTCGGAGCCCCGTTCTTGTTGGGCGGCAACGGTGTCGGGGCGTGCTACAGGCTGGGTGGCCTGTAGTCGGCTCAAGACTGATTGCAGACCTTTGATCCAAGCAAATTCAAGGACCGCTTCCCGCTGGGTTGCGGACGAAGGCTAGGAGGTTCCGCGGTGCGGTCCCGTAAGGTCTGTGGTACGCCGCCAATCTTCGACGTGATCGCTCTACCAACCTACAGCGGCGGGTATTTCTCTCGCGCCTCTTGCACGATGCGCACCGCGCGCTCGCAGACCTCAGGGTGAAAAATCGCTCCACTTTATCAAGGCTTCGCCTTGTCGAGTGTTGGAGCCTCCTCATATTTCGGGGCGGTCACCGCTGCGTCGGGACGACGAGCCATGTAACCCCTGCCTTACACTTGAAGCGTTGCGCAGGAAGACGGCCGTAGGAGAGAAAATGGACAGTGCCAACGACTTGGATGCATTGACGCGAATTATCAGTGCATTGAGACCACTTGAACGCGAAGAGCAGCTACGCGCACTCCGTGCGGTAATCCTGTTTCTTGGCCTAAATGTCGAACTTGAAGAGACAGGTGCCCCGCGGCTCACGCCCGCGCCCGCTCGAACCTACTCAGAGGCCCCTTCGCTGCTTACCTCCGGCAGCTTCTCCGAGGATCGGGCGCTCTCGCCGAAGGACTTCCTGCGGGACAAAAAGCCTAGCAGCGACATTGAGCGGATCGCTTGCCTCGGCTACTACTTGACCCACTATCGAGATACCCCGCATTTCAAGACGGTAGACATCAGCGCGTTGAATACCGAAGCGGCCCAGCCGAAGCTAGGCAACGCCTCAATGGCAGTCGACAATGCTAGCAAGGCGGGTCTTTTGGTTCAAGCTGTCAAAGGTGCGAAGCAGGTCAGCGCTATCGGAGAGCATTACGTGCAACTGCTGCCAGACCGAGACGCAGCTCGCGACTACCTGAAGTCGGCGAATCTCAGGAAGCGGCCCAGGCGAACAGCGAAGAAGGCAACGCGGGGTCCGGCATCTTCTTCTCCCACGCCACCGCCGGAGCCACAGCAATGAAGGGCAAGGGCAAGTGCACAAAGGTTGTCCTGTACAACCACAAGGGCGGAGTAGGAAAAACTACACTTACGGTCAACATAGCGTCAGCACTCGCCGGCGCCGGGAAGCGAGTGTTACTTGTTGACGCCGATCCGCAGTGCAATCTAACCGCCTACTTGGTCGAAGAGATTGTCGTCAATAAATGGCTCGACGAATCGGACAGCGTCCGAGGGAGCACTCTGTGGTCAGCCATCAAGCCTGTGCTGGATGGCACTGGACCAATCAGGGTGATCGAACCCCTTGAGCGGTCGAAGAACGTCTATCTTTTGCCTGGTGACATCAAGCTGTCTGAGTACGAGCAAGACTTGACGCAGGCGTGGCTCGACTGCTTCCAAAGGAAGACCCGAGGCTACAAGAGTGTGACCGCTCTGAGCGAGTTAGTTGACCAAGTGGTGCAAAAGTATGCAATCGACTACGTCTTCTATGACGTCGGCCCGAACATTGGTCCATTGAACAAAGTCATCATTCTGGATTGCGACTACTTTATAGTCCCGGCTGCATGTGATCTATTTTCGACCAGAGCCCTGAGCACTTTGGGGCACTCGCTCGCCAGTTGGATCAAAGACTGGGCCGTCATAGCCCAACTTGCTCCCGACGACGTTCCTCTACTTTCCGGACAGCCAAAGTTCTTGGGCTACGTGCTCCAAAGGTTCCGGATTTATGGAGGAGCGATTGCTAGCGGATACGCTAGCTACGTCGCGAAATTGGAAAAGGCTGTTCAGAGGGACATAGTCGCGGTTCTTCGGAAGATTGATCCCGGCCTCGCGAGTCATTCGCTGAGTACCTACAAGCTCGGCCAGATCAAAGACTTTGGCTCGCTAGCGATCGCAGCTCAAGAGCAAGGCGTTGATTTCAGCGAAGTTGCGGGCGCAGGCACGGCTGGCCAAAAGGCTGAAGCAGAAGCAGAGTTCGCTCAAATTGCCAAGAAGATAATTTCTCGCATCGCAGAGGAGGAAGAAGCGTTGTGAAGAGCTTAATCCTCCCAGCGAAGGAGTTGCGTGCAATCGACAAGATGGTTGCTCATTTCGTCGAAAACATTCCGAAGTTTGAGTCATTGCTAAGCTCTTGGAACTCCATGATCTCATCGTCCAAGGAGTTGCAGAAGCTTATTCATACGACGAAGGGTCGGGTTAAGGACCCAACGCATCTGCGGGATAAGCTGATCCGTAAGTTCATTGAGGCCAAGACAGCAGGACATGCGCCTGACTACACCCTAGACAATCTCTTTCAACGGGTCAATGATCTAGCAGGGTTGCGGATCATCCATCTCCACACTCGTCAGATCGAGGGCATTCACAGAGAACTGCTCGGCATCTTCGATGAGTACAGGTGGGTGGTTAAGGAAGGCCCCATCGCAAAAACGTGGGACATTGAGAATCGTGCCTACTTCAAAAGTATTGGATTCGACCCTGAAGAGTCGGACAGTCTTTATACAAGCGTGCATTACGTTCTGCAGCCGAATTCGAAGTCGGAACTGACATGTGAGATTCAGGTGCGCACGTTGATGGAGGAAGTGTGGGGGGAAGTGGATCACACGATCAACTACCCGAAGAAGTCTGAACTTCTCGCTTGTCGAGAACAAATAAAGGTTCTCGCTCGAATGACATCGAGTTGCAGTCGGCTAGTCGATTCCATCTTTCTCAGCGATAGCGAAGGCGCAAAATCGCTGCTGCCGGCCGCCGGCAAGAAGCGCTCTACGGCAAGGACCGGCACTATTGGCAAAGCGTGATGGGCGACGCAGAGTTCCTTATGGAGCCTCTTGGGCTGGTAGCGCGAGGCTCTTCTAAAAGTGCCCCGAAAAAACACGTAGATGCCACGAAGAATAGCCGCCACTGCCAACGCCGTGACGCATCCGCAGCAGTCGCTTGCCTCGATTGAGTGTGCGTTGACAGCTTCGCCGGCTGCACTACCGACCGGCACAGGGAATGCTGACGAAGCGGCGGATTGCGGTCGTCTGTGTCGCTCGGCTTGGAGGACTGCTTTCGCTGCGAAGCAGGCGCCCACCGCACTGCCTGAGCAGCCACCCATAGGCTTTCAATCACCGCTGATTGCGCGATATTTGGATTGACGCGCCACATCACGCCTCAAGATCAGTCCGCCAATGCCCTGAGCTTCAAGAACGCCAGCCCCGCCATCACCGCATCGTTCAGCGCATCGTGCGCCGGCCGCGTGGGCAGGCCCAGGTCCTTCATCAGGGTGTCGAAGCGCAGGTCGATCTGCGCCTCGCGTTCGTAGCCGGTGCGCCGGCGGTTCTTGAGGTCGTAGTACAGGCCCGAAACCTCGATCTTCGGCTGCGGCAGGCCCATGCCGAGCATGGGAAAGAGCACGCGGTCGATCATGGCGACGTCGAACTCCAGGTAGTAGCCCACCAGCGGCCGGCTGCCGATGAAGTGCAGCAGGCGCTGCATCGCCTCGTCGGGCGCGATGCCCTGCGCCACGTCGCGCTCGCGCAGCTGGTGCACGCGCACCGCCTCGGGCGAGACGGCGCGCTTCTCGGGGCGCACCAGCAGCTCCAGCCGCTCGCTGGTGAGGATGCGGTTGCCGCGGATGCGCACGGCGGCGATGGCGACGATCTCGTCGCGGCGGCGGTCCAGGCCGGTGGTCTCGCAATCCAGCGCCACCCATTCGTCCTCGGGCGGCGGCTCCCACATGAAGGCATAGCGCGGGTCGCCCAGGTGGTAGAGCATCCACCAGCGCTTGAGGCCGGCGATCCAGTCGGCGACCGGCGTGGTCACGCGATGCCCCTCCGTGCTGCGCACTGCGGGGGCGAGCACCTTCGGAGCGGCCGGGCGGTGCTCATAGCTGATCCAGATGGAAGCGCGACTGGATGAGCTTGCGGAAGCGCTTGACGATGTCCAGCGTGTCCTTGAGCAGGTCGCGCTCCAGGCTGGTCAGGCGCGCGGCGTCGACCTTGCCGCTGACCGGGCGGCCGGCGTCGAGGTCGGCCAGGCCGGCCTTCAGGCGCAGCGCCATGAAGAAGTGCAGGCTCTCGATCACGTCGGTGGCGAAGGCGCGCTCGAACAGGCCCGCCGCGGCCAGCGCCTCCAGCCGCGCGGCGGTGCCGGTCTCGGCGACGTGGGCGCGCAGCGCCAGCGCGCGCACGCCGTGCACCAGCGGGAACAGGCCCTGCTTCTTCACGTCGAAGGCGGCCTCCTGCGCCGCCGCGCCGCCGAACAGGCGCTGCAGCCAGCCGCCGTCGTCGGCGAAGGCGTCCACCGACGCGGCGAAGCGCGCCAGCATGGCCTCGTTGTCGGTGGCGAAGCGGAACACGCGCTCGCGCACGGCGGCCAGCAGCGCGGCGTCGCCGGCCACCGGGTGCGCGTCGAGGAAGATGGCCAGTGCCATCAGCTTGTCGCCGTCGGGCCGCAGCAGCCAGTCGCTGGCGCGCTGCGCGAACTCGCTCACGCTGCCGCGCCAGGCGGGGTTGCTCAGCATGATGCGGCCCGGGCACTCGGGGTAGCCGAAGTCGGCCAGCGCCCGGCTGAAGCGATCGCACAGCGCCGGCAGGTCGGCGGGCGGCGCGTAGCCGTCGGCCAGGATCAGGCCGTTGTCCTGGTCGGTGCGCAGCAGCTGCTCGCCGCGGCCCTCGCTGCCCATCACGATCAGGCAGCTGTGCTGCACCAGCTCGGGCGGCGCGATGAGCTGCCAGGCCCGCTCGAACAGCCGCGCGTTGAGCGCCTGCACCAGCGCCGCGATCTGCCCCACGCGGGTGCCGCCGCGGTGCAGCAGGCCCACCAGCCGCACGATGTGCGCGCTGGCCGGCGCCAACTCTTCCAGCGTCTGCGCCTCGCCGATGCGGCGGTTGATGAGGTAGGAGTGGTTGGACAGGAAGCTGAACAGGTCCAGCGCCTCCACCAGCCCGAGCACGGCGTCTTCCTCGATCTGCGGGCCCTCGTGCTCGTCGCGCAGCACCACGGCGCGGTGGATGCGGTGGCGCACCATGGTCGTCAGCGCGTCGCCCACCGGGTCGCCGGCCTTCACGGCGCGCAGGCCGTAGCTGGCGACCTCGCCCACGGGCAGGCGCTCCAGCGGCGTGCCGGCCAGCACGGCGCGCTGCAGCGCGTTGGCGGTGAAGATGCCCAGGCGCGGCGGCGCATCGCCCTGGCCCGCGCCGCGCACCAGCACGGCGGTGCTGCGCTCGGCCTGGAAGAGCCGCACCACCGAGAGCACGTCCAGCCCCGCATCGACGAAGCGCGGCGGGCGCAGGCCGACGGCGTCCACCCGCGCCAGGGCCAGCGACTGCATCTCGTGCTCGCCGCCGCGCCCGGCGATGGCGTTGAGCTTGTTCGACAGCTCGGAGAACAGCAGCGCGCCGAAGGTGGCGTTGGCGGCGATCAGCCGGTTCACCACCTCGCGCGGGAGCTGGTAGGCGATGCTTTCCTCGGCCGCCACGAAGCGGCCGCTGACCTGGCCGGCCACCAGGCTGCGGCCGTCGAAGGTGTCGTCAGCGCCGAAGCCGGCCACGGCCTCGGTGCCGCCGGCCTCGTACTGTTGCACGAAGCCCTTGATGAGCACGAACAGGTGGGTGGGCGCGATGCCGGGCTCCAGCAGCGTCTCGCCTTCGCGGAAGTAGGCGATGTCCACGCCGTCCTGCACCCACTGGCGCTGCTGCGCGTCGAGGCAGTCGAAGGGCGAGGCGGCGAAGTTGAACGCGTTGGGCATCGGGTCTTCGCAAGGGCGTATCGGCGCGCGGCGGCGCTGGCCGGGATAATCCGGGTTAACCCTGAGAAATCCCGCGACGTGAACTCCCCGGCCCTTGCTCCTTCGTCTTCCTCTTCCGGCGAAGCCCGCGTACTGCGCGCCATTCTGGCACTGGGCGTTGGCGGCTTCGCCATCGGCACCGGCGAATTCGTCATCATGGGCCTCTTGCCCGAGGTGGCGCGCGACATCGGCGTCAGCATCCCGCAGGCCGGCCATGTCATCAGCGCCTATGCGCTGGGCGTGGTGATCGGCGCGCCGGTGCTGGCGGTGCTGGCGGCCGGCTGGGGCCGGCGCACGCTGCTGATGGCGCTGATGGCGGTGTTCGCGCTGGGCAACTTCGCCAGCGCGGCGGCGCCGGGCTACCTGTCGCTCAACCTGCTGCGCTTTGCCAGCGGCTTTCCGCACGGCACGTATTTCGGCGTGGCGGCGCTGGTGGCGGCCGCATTGGCGCCGCCGGGGCGGCGGGCGCGGGCGGTGGGGCTGGTGATGCTGGGGCTGACGGGCGCCACGCTGGTCGGCGTGCCCATCGCGGCCTGGCTCGGGCAGCACTTCGGCTGGCGCGCGGCCTTCGTCTTTGTCGGCGTGATCGCGCTGCTGGCGGTGGTGCTGGTCTGGCGCGACGTGCCCAACCTGCAACCCACCGCCGGCGCCAGCCCGCTGCGCGAACTGGGCGCGCTCAAACGCAAGCAGGTGTGGCTCACGCTGGGCATCGCGGCCATCGGCTTCGGCGGCATGTTCTCGGTGTTCAGCTACGTCAAGCCGACGCTCACCGAGGTGTCGGGCCTGGCCGTGAACAACGTGCCCTTCGTGCTGGCGCTGTTCGGCGTGGGCATGGTGGCGGGCAACCTGGTCGGCTCGCGCCTGGCCGACAAGGCGCTGATGCGCACCGTCGGCGGCGTGATGGCGTACTCGGCGCTGGTGCTGCTGGCCTTCACCTTCACCGCGCACCACTGGGTGCTGGCCTCGCTCAACGTGCTGCTGGTGGGCACCATCGTCGCCATCGGGCCGGCGCTGCAGATCCGCCTGATGGACGTGGCCGGCGACGCGCAGACGCTGGCGGCCGCGCTCAACCACTCGGCCTTCAACATGGCCAACGCGCTGGGCGCGTGGCTGGGCGGCGTGGCCATCGACGCGGGCCTGGGCTGGACCTCCACCGGCTGGGTCGGCGCGCTGCTGGCGCTGGCGGGGCTGGGCATCTTCGCGTGGGCCGCGGCGGATGCGCGGCGCAGCATTCGCCGCACCATGCCGGCGGTCGGCTGAGCGGTACCTCTATCGGCGATTCGGCGTTGACTGTCATCACGGGCGGCAAGAAGCTCCACGTGATCCTGCTATTGGACCGCGCAATGCGAGGCCGAACTTCCGGCCTCAGCTCGAGACGTTGCTTCTCGTACGGATGGCCGCTTCGATCGCGAGATCGATCGCCTCCATCGACGCGAAATCCCGAAGTTCCACGACTTCGAGATCCTTGAAGTTGTTGCGCTCGTTGGTGACGCCCACAAAAGCGGTTCCAGCCGCCCGAGCGGCTTCCAGGTCACCGAGCGAATCACCGAAAAAAATGATCGGCTGGAATGGGTGCCGCCGCGAAATCTCTTTCAGTGCCTCGCTCTTGGGAGTTCGGCCCCCATAGACCTCGGCGAAGCGATGGAAGAGGCCGCTTCGAACGAGCTGGTCACGAACCTCGTTCTCGGGAGCGCTCGAGCTGACATAGAAGGCATGGCTGCCTCGGGAGACGAACTCAAGCACGCCCTCGACCAGCGGCGCGGCGGCGAGCGACGATTCAAGGCGTTGCGCATACAGCGCAAGGTACCGGGCGAGTCGTTCCTGCGTTGCGTCGATTCCGATGATGGTTTCGAGGATTGCCACCAGCTTGTCGCGTCGGGCCACACCGCCGTTGTTGAGGATGTAGGCATCGACAGCGGTCCGCTTGTCCGGGTAGTCGTTGAACATGGCCAGCATGGCCCTGTGCTTGACGAAGTTCGACTTGATGATGACGCCATCGAGGTCGAGGACAACCACAGGTTCCTTGTTGTTCATTCTTTTTGGGGCCTTCGAGCGGAACGAATGTCTGCCGGCAGCATTTTGCCCGGAGCGTCGGATGTCGCTTCCGGCGTCCGCTACAGCAGGAGCGCCATCGTGTAGCCGTCGGCGTACACGCCGTCGACCCGGAACGCGCGTCGCTGGAGGCCCTCGATGCCGAAGCCGAGGCGCTCGTACAAGGCCCTGGCATTCCCGTTGTCGGCGCGGACGGTGAGCTCGATGCGCGTCAGGCCCGTCGCCCAGGCGGCCTCGATGGCCGACCGCATCAGCTTCTCGCCGATCCCGCGATGGCGCGCCGCGGGGACCAGCCCGATGCCGAGCGTGCCGACATGCGATCTCGTCTCGCCGTGGCCGGCAGCACATCGCACCAGCCCACCACGGCGCCATCCAGGAGGGCGACCCGCTGGCACCACCCGTTGGCGACGATGGCGGCGTAGAAGACCCGGCAGTCCGCCTCCGGCGGCGCCTGCGTGAAGGCAAGAAAGCGCTTCTCGCGCGCCACGGTGTCGAGGGCGCGGCGCAGTCCCTCGAAGTGAGGTTCGGCAACGGGTTCGATGGACAGGTTCATCGGGCCGGGGAGGTCGGTTCGGGGCGGGCGCGCCTGCGGGCGCGCTGTCGCCAAGTGTGCATGCATCCGGCCGCCGGCACGGAAGAAGACGCCACAATGGCCCGGCCGCCGCGCAGGCGGGCCCTGTCCAAAGAGGAGTGCCACCCCATGAGTTCCGCCGCGCGCCCCGTCGGGCCCCGCGCCGACGTCCAGCGCATCGACTTCGGCCGCGTCTCGGTGTTCTTCGGCGAGAAGAGCGGGAAGTACCCCGACGGCAACCAGGTGATCGTCCGGGGCGCGGACACCCTCGCGGCCTTCGACACGCCCATCGTCTCGAACCACATCGGGCCGGCGTTCGACGCCGCCGAGCTGGTGGTCATGGGCCACGTGCACGAGGACCACATGGCCGGCCTGCACCGCCTTCCCCATGCCCGCGTGCACGTGCACAAGGCCGACGCGCCGGCCGCGCGCAGCTGGGAGGGGATGCTCGCCGCCTTCGGCATCACGGACGAGGCCCGCATCGCGGAGATGCTGGAGCGCCTGCGGCGCGACTTCTTCTATGCGCCGCGGCCCGATGCGCTCTCGTACGTGGACGGCGCCTCCTGGGACCTCGGCCGATCGACGGTCCGCGCCATCCACATGCCCGGCCACACGGCGGGCCACTCGGTCCTGCTGGTCGAGCCGGAAGGCGTGGCCTTCATCGGCGACATCGACCTGACCGGCTTCGGCCCCTACTACGGCGACGCCTGCTCGAACCTGCGCGACTTCCGCCGCAGCCTGGCGCGGCTGCCGGAGATCCCGGCGAAGGTATGGATCACCTCCCACCACCGGGGCGTCTACACCGACCGGGAGCGCTTCCTGCGCGACCTCGCCGCCTACGCCGCCAAGCTCGACGAGCGCGAGCAGCGGCTCCTGGCGCTGCTGCGCGAATCGCCGCGGACGCTGGCCCAACTGGTCGAGCATCGGCTGCTGTATCCGCCTGGCTTCGATGGCGCCTGGGTCGCGGATGCCGAGGCCCGGACCATCTCGCAGCACCTGGCCGAGCTGCTGGCCGACGGGCGCGTGCGGGTGGACGGGCAGGGCGTCTACCGGCCGGCCTGACCGGCGGCCCGGCGCCGGGCCGGCCGGCGCACGGCGCGCACCTTGCCGCTGGCGCCGCCGCCGCAGTAGAAGAGGCCGTCGCCGTCGGATTCGAGGCCGCTCACGCCGACGCCTTCGGGCATCTTCAGGCGCTCGTGCACGGCGCCGGTCTCGGGGTCGATGCGGCGCAGCTCGCTCTCGTCGTCCTCCCAGGTGCCGTGCCACAGCTCGCCGTCGACCCAGGTGACGCCGGTGACGAAGCGGTCGGACGCGATGGTGCGCAGCACGGCGCCCGTCGCGGGGTCGATGCGGTGGATCCGGCGCTCGCGCCACTGGCCGACCCAGAGGCTGCCCTCGGCCCAGGCCAGGCCCGAGTCCATCCCCTGGCCGGGCGCCGGGATGGAGGCGAGCACGCGCCCCGTGGCCAGGTCGATCTTGTCGATGCGCGATTCGGCGATCTGCCACAGGTGCGTGCCGTCGAAGGCGGTGCCGGCGTCGCAGGCATGCGCCAGCGTGCGCGGCGCTTCGCGGCCCTCGGGGTCGAAGCCGAGCAGCCGCTCGCCGGTCGCGGCCCAGACGCGATGGCCGTCGTGCGTGACGCCGTGGATGGCGGCGACGCCCTCGAAGGGGCCGTACTCGCGCACGATCTCGGCGGCCTGCACGGGCGCCGCCTCGGGGCGGCGGGAGGAAGAGGAAGCGGTGGTGTCCATGTCGGTTCTCCTGTCGCGCCGTGACGCCGGCGCCATGGAGGGCAATCTACCCAGCCCGCAGCGCGGCGGGGAGTAACAAGATCGTCGTGAATCCCGCCAGCGGCGGTGCCAGCCAGCGCCGCGTGCGCGCGCGGCCGACGGCCCGCACGCGGCCCTCGGCCGCCAGCGCGGCCAGGGCGCGCTGCACGGTGCGCTGGCTGGCGCCCAGGGCCAGCGCCAGCGCCGAGGTGGACCAGGCCGCGCCGTCGGCCAGCAGCGCGAGCAGCGCGGCCTCGTCGCCCTCGATGGGCGGTGCCAGCACGGCCACCGCGCGCCCGGCCGGCGGGCGCAGCGCGAAGCCGGCCGCCGTGGCCTCGATGCGCGCCAGCGGCCGGGCCAGCGCGCGCAGGCGGCCGATCTCCACCCGCAGCCGGGCGCGGTGCGTCTCGTCCGGCCGGCGCTGGCGGAAGGCGCGGGCGATCAGCGCCTCGCGCGGGGCCTCGCCCGGCCAGGCCTCGGCCAGCGCGAGGGCCAGCGTGAACAGCACCGGGCGGCGCGCCAGCGGCAGCCAGGCGGCGCCGGCGCGCAGGCCGCGGCGGCAGGCGTCCAGCACCAGCGTGCCGCCGTCGAACAGCGCCTCGATCTCGTCCAGCCGGAGCGCCCGCCCGGCGCCGGCGGACAGCAGCCGCGCCGCCGGCTGCGCCAGCGCGCTGCGGGCCGCCGCCACCTCGGCCTGCAGCGCCGGGATGCGGGCCGCCTGCGCCGCCGCCTGCGCGCGGGAGAGCGCGCTGCGTGCCGCGCCGACGCGCATCGAGCGCAGCGCCAGCTCGGCCTGCGCCATGGCGGCGACCGCGGCCAGCGGCGGCGGCAGCGGGGTTGGCGCAGCGTCGCCGGTGCCGAGCGCCAACCGCAGCGCCTCGTGCGCGTCGTCCAGCCGGCCCAGCAGCAGCAGGCGCCGCGCCGCGGTCAGGCGCGCATGCACGGCATTGCGGAGGTCGCCGCGCGCCTGCAGCGTGGCCGCCGCGGCGTTCAGCACGCGCGGCGGATCGGCCAGCTCGCGCAGCGCCAGCGCCACCTCCGCCTCGGCGACCACGCAGCGGGCGCGGGCCAGCGCCTCGTGCGCGCCGAAGCCGCGCGCCGCCTGCCGCAGCAGCTCGCGGGCGCGCGGCAGCTCGCCCAGCTGCGCCATCGCGATGCCGCGCAGGGCCAGGGCCGGCGGGTCGTCGCGCAGCGCGACCTGCCTGAGCGCGCCCAGGGCATCGCCGCCGGCCAGGGCGCGGCCGGCGGCGGCGAGGAGGGAGTCCATGGGAGGCCAAGGCTAACCCAGGGCGCCGCGCGCCCGGCGGCCGGCGGAAGACCTTTGCGCGGCGCCGGTCATTTCACGCAACTATGATGGTTGCATGAAACGAGACAGCCGCCTGTCGGGCGTCCTCCACTGCCTGCTGCACATGGCCGAACTCGACCGGCCCGCCACCTCGGAATGGCTGGCGCAGGCCATGCAGACCCATCCCGTCGTCGTGCGCCGCCTGATGGCGGGGCTGCGCGACGCGGGCCTGGTCGCCTCGGCCAAGGGCCATGGCGGCGGGTGGGTGCTGTGCTGTCCGCTGGAGCGCATCACGCTGCGCGACATCCACGAGGCGGTCGGCTCGCCGCAGCTGCTGGCCGTGGGGCACCGCGAGGAAAGCCCCGGCTGCCTGGTGGAGCAGGCCGTCAACGCCGCGCTGGAGCAGGCCTACCGCCAGGCCGAGTCGGTGCTGCTCGAGCGCCTGGGCACGGTGACGCTGGCGGCGCTGTCGCGCGACTTCCACCACCGGCTCGTGGCGAGCGGCCGGTCCCTTCACGAGGTGTCCCATGAGCTTTGATGTCGCCATCGTCGGTGGCAGCTTCGCCGGCCTGTCCGCCGCCCTGCAGCTCGCGCGCGCCCGGCGCCGGGTGGCGGTTTTCGACACCGGCCTGCGGCGCAACCGCTTCGCCGCCGCCTCGCACGGCTTCCTGGCGCAGGACGGGCGGCCGCCGGCCGAGATCGCGGCGCAGGCGCGCGAGCAGCTCCTGCGCTATCCGACCGTCGAGTGGATCGAGGCGGCGGTGTCGGGCATCGGCGGCCAGGCCGACGCCTTCGAGGTGCAGGCCGACGGCCGTGCATGGGCGGCGCGGCGCGTCGTCCTGGCCACCGGCGTGTCGGACGGGCTGCCGGCCATCCCGGGGCTGCAGGCGCGCTGGGGGCGCAGCGTGTTCCACTGCCCCTACTGCCACGGCTACGAGCTGGGGCAGGGCCGCATCGGCGTGATCGCCGTGGGGCCGGTGTCGCTGCACCAGGCGCTGCTGCTGCCGGAATGGGGGCGCGTCACGTTCCTGCTCAACGGCGCGTTCGAGCCGGGCGCGGACGAACTGCGTGAACTGTCGGCGCGCGGCGTCGCGGTCGAAGCCGCGCCGGTCCTGGCGATCGAGGGCGAGGCGAGGGTGGTGCTGGAGGGCGGCCGCACGGAGGACTTCGCCGGCCTGTTCGTCGCCAGCCGCACCGGGCCTGCGTCGCCCCTGGCCGAGCACATGGGCTGCGTGCTGGAAGACGGCCCGCTGGGGCGCAGCGTCCGGACCGGCCCGATGAAGGACACCTCGGTGCCCGGCGTCTTCGCCTGCGGCGACCTGGCACGCGCGGCCGGCAACGTGGCGCTGGCCGTGGGCGACGGCGCGATGGCGGGCGCGGCGGCGCACCGCTCCCTCGTCTTCGGGCTCTCCTGACCCTCAGGGGCAGAAGATGTCGGCCAGCGTGGCGATGAGGCGCTCGGCCTGCGCGTTGTCGATGCGGTAGTACAGCGTCTGCGCCTCGCGGCGGAAGGTGACCAGCCCTTCGTCGCGCATGCGCGCCAGGTGCTGCGACAGCGCCGACTGGCTCAGGCCCACCTGCTCCTGCAGCGCGCCCACCGACATCTCGCCGTGGCCCGACAGCAGGCACAGCACCAGGAGGCGCGACTCGTTGCCGAGCGCGCGCAGCAGCGCGGCGGCCTGGGCCGCGCTTTCCTTCAGCAACAGGGGGTCCTTGCGGCTTCGTGCCATGGCGGTCTTTATTTTAGAAAAATCTAATTTAGAATGAGCTAACTTAATGCGGTGGCCGGTGCCGGCGCCGCAAGTGTCCCTCACTGAAAGGAGATTGCCATGACCGACTACCGACAACTGACCCAGGAGGTCTCGGCGCACCTGCTGCCGCTGCGCCAGAGCGTGCCCGGCGTGATGAAGGGCTTTGCCGAGATGGGCAAGGCCGCCATCGCCGACGGGGCGCTGGATGCCAAGACCAAGGAGCTGGTGGCGCTGGCCATCGGCGTGGCCGCGCGCTGCGCCGGCTGCATCGGCTTCCACGCCAGGGCGCTGGCATCGCTGGGCGCGACCGAGGCCGAGGTGCACGAGGTGCTGGGCGTGGCCATCTACATGGGCGGCGGGCCGTCGGCCATGTACGCCTCGGAGGCGGTGGCGGCCTTCCGCCAGTTCGCGGCCGCGCCCGCGGCGCAGTGAGGTGCCGGCCATGCAGCGCACCGACTTCGTCGCCACCCTGTTCCACGGCCGGGACGACCCGGCCCGGGTCACGGTCGCCTTCACCATGGCCCTGGCCGCCCTCGGCAAGGGCCACAGCGCCACGCTGGTGCTGATGGTGGACGCGGTCCACCTGGGGCGCCCCGGCGCCACCGACGGCATGGACATCGGCAAGCCCTTCGACCCGGTGTCCGTGCAGCTCGCGAAGTACCTCGAGCTCGGCGGGCGCATCGCCCTGTGCGGCGCCTGCATGGCGCACAACGGCCTCGCCGCCGCCGACATGGACCCGCGCTTCGAGGTCATCGCCGGGCCCGACGTGATCGACCTGCTGATGGGCGCCAGGGGCGCGCTGCAGGTCAACTGAAACTTCATCTTCCTCCGGAGATCGCCATGCGACCCAATGTCGGCACCCTCGACCGCGCGCTGCGCGTGCTGCTCGGCCTCGTGCTCGTCGGGCTGGCCCTGGCCGGGCGGATCGGTCCCTGGGGCTGGATCGGCCTGCTGCCCCTGGCCACCGGCCTGCTGCGCCGCTGCCCGGCCTACTCGCTGTTCGGCTGGCGCACCTGTTCCCTGCCGCCGTCTGCCCGGCGCGGCTGAGCCTCGGACCATGACATCGGCGGCGCGATGTCCTCCAGCGCCCGCCGCTCCGCATTGACCGCGAAGCGCAGCGCCAGCAGGCCCGCGCCGATGACGAGCACGGCGCCGATGCCGTAGCCCGCCGTCACCGCGCCGCGGCTGCCCGTCTCGATCAGCGCGCCGAACAGCCAGGGCGCCGCGAAGCCCCCGGCGCCGGTGCCCACCGCGTAGAACAGCGCGATGGCGATGGCGCGCATCTCCAGCGGGAACACCTCGCTGACCGTCAGGTAGGCCGAGCTGGCCGCCGCCGAGGCGAGGAAGAACACCGCCGACCAGGCCAGCGCCTGCGTGCGCGCGTCCAGCACGCCGGCCATGAAGGCCCAGCCCGTCAGCGCCAGCCCGATGCCGGCGCCGACGTAGGTGAGGGCGATCATGCGGCGCCGCCCGATGCGGTCGAACAGCGGCCCCAGCAGCAGCGGCCCCAGCACGTTGCCCAGCGCGAAGGGGAAGATGTAGAGGGCCACCTTGCCTTCGGGCACGCCGTAGTAGCGCGTGAGCACCAGCGCGTAGGTGAAGAAGATGGCGTTGTAGAAGAAGGCCTGGGAAAGCATCAGCGCCAGCGCCACGCCGCTGCGCGTGCGGTAGTGGCGCAGCAGCACCCGGGCCACCTCGCGCATCGACGGGCTGGTGCGGCGCGCCACCGGCAGCCGGGCGGCACCCGCCGGCGGCAGCGGGCCGTGCGCGGCCTGCACCTCGGCCTCGATGGCGGCGACGATGCGCTCGGCCTCGTCGGGCCGGCCGTGCGCGAGCAGCCAGCGCGGGCTTTCCGGCACGTGGCGGCGCACCAGCACGATCGCCAGCGCCAGCAGCGCGCCCAGCGCGAAGCCGGCGCGCCAGCCCCACACGGGGCCGAGCACGCGCTCGTCGAGCAGCACCAGCGACAGGCCCGCGCCCAGCGCCGCGCCCAGCCAGAAGCTGCCGTTGATGGCGAGGTTGACGCGCCCGCGCACGCGCGCCGGGATCAGCTCGTCGATGGCCGAGTTGATGGCCGCGTACTCGCCGCCGATGCCCAGCCCGGTGAAGAAGCGGCACACCGCGAAGAAGGCGAAGCCCGGCGAGAAGGCGGTGGCGAAGGTGGCGGCGGCATACACGGCCAGCGTGAGCAGGAACAGCTTCTTGCGGCCCAGCCGGTCCGTCATGCGGCCGAACACCAGCGCGCCGACCACCGCGCCGCCGACGTACAGCGAGCCGGCCAGGCCGACCTGCGCCGCCGTCAGCGCCAGCGTGTCGCCGCGCTCCAGCACGCCGCCGAGCGAGCCGACCATGGTCACCTCCAGCCCGTCGAGCACCCAGGCGATGCCGAGCGCGACGACCACGCGCCAGTGCCAGCGCGACCAGGGCAGGCGGTCGAGGCGGGCCGGGATGTCGGTGGAGGGCGAGGCGGGGGAAAGCGGCGCGGCGTGACTCACTGGACCCGACCTTAACGCGGGCGCGGCGCAGCCGGCGTCGGCCAGGGCTGACAAGCGATGTGGCCCGGCGCCGAGGCGCGGGGCCGCCCGGCGGCCGCAAGCTGGCAGGTCAGACCGGCGCGGGCCACGGCCCGCCGCACGCATGCCACCCCAACCCGCCCGCCAGGAGATCCGATGAACAAACCCGCCACGCAGCCCGAGCCGCACAGCACGCAGGACGAACCCGAACTCGCCAACGAGGAGTCCGTGCCCACGGACGGCAAGGACCCGGTGGGCGAGAAGCTGATGGAACAGCTCGGCGCCGAGCGCCGCGCGAAGGAGCAGTCCTCGTGAACGCCGCATCGACCCGCCCCGAAGGCCACAGCCCCCTCGTGACCGACCCGGTGCCGCCGCCGGTGCCCGAGGTCGATCCGCCGCCGACGGCGCCGCCGCTGGCGGACCCGCCGCCGGGCACCGAGCCGGCGCCGCCGGTGCCGCCCTCGCCGCCGCCGGAGCCGCTGCCCGCGCCTTTTCCGGCGAGCTGAGCGCCCTCAGGTCGCCCAGACGCGCGGCGCCACCGGCGCCAGCGCCCACTGCGACTGCCGCCACGCCGCGCGCACGGTGCGCAGCAGCTGCATCGCCGGCTCCACCACCGGGGCCAGCACCCGCAGCACGACCACCTGCGCGTGCGGGCTGGTGACGCCGGCCGTGGCGGCGAGCGGATGCGCCTCCAGCACCGCGCGGGTGGCGTCGAGCAGCGACTCGCGACGGGCGCGCGCCATCGGCGTGCCGGCGACGAAGAACATCGTCGCCAGGCAGCGCCGGCCGGCCAGGCCCAGGGGCCCGTCGAGCAGGCGGTGGTCGGCGGCGTCGATGCGGGCCCGCTCCAGCCACACGCCGGGCAGTTCCAGGTGCTGCAGCAGGCTGCCGGCGACGAAGGGCTGCCGGGCCAGCGGCAGGCCGAGCGCACTCACGTCCCAGCCGATCAGCTCGCCGCCCGGCGCCACGTCGAGTCGCACCTCGTTGACCGCGCGGCAGCCGCTGTAGCACAGCGCCTCCAGCGGCAGCCATTCCAGCCGCGCGCCCTCGGCCACCGCCAGCGTGGTGCGCTGCGCGGCCGGCTCGCCCTCGCTGCGGTAGAAGCGCGTGGCGCCCGGCGTGGTCACCAGGCCATGGCTGCCGGCGGCGGCGCGAATGTCGATCTCCAGCACGTCGCCGCCCACCAGCCCGCCGGGCGGGTGCACCAGCACGTTGTGGCAGACGGCGTCGCCCTCGGGGTAGAGGCTCTGCAGGATGCGCAGCGGGCCTTCGTGTCGGAAGCGGGCCACGCTGCGGCCCGAGGCGTGGGTGTAGTCGAGGGCGAGGCGCGCGTGCCAGGGCATGGGCCGCGAGTCTACGTGCCGGCCGCGCGGCGCCCCTTCACAGCAGCGAGATCTGCTGCGCCCGCGCTAGGGCGCCGGTGCGGTTCTTCACCCCCAGCTTGGCGAAGATGTTGTGCAGGTGCCATTTCACCGTTGCCTCGGAGAGGAACAGGCTCTGCGCCAGCTCGCGGTTGCCCAGGCCGGCCTTGAGCAGGCGCAGGATCTTGAGTTCGCGCTCGGTCAGCTCCTCGATGGAAGCGGGCGCGGGCGCGGCGGCGGCCGGCGCGACGCTGCGGCCGGCGGCCTGCAGCAGCCGTTCCAGGTACGCGCGGGGCGTCTGGTGCTCGCCGGCAGGCGCGTCGCGGCGCGTGGCGGCGATGGCCTCGGCCAGGTCGGGCAGCAGCGGGTCCAGGTCGAGCAGGCTGCGCAGCAGGCCGCAGCGCGCCGCCAGCGCCAGCGCCTCGTCCAGCGTGCGCAGCGCCTGCGCGCGGTCCAGGCCGCGGTGGTGCAGCAGTGCCTTGAGGACCAGCAGCCGCGCCAGGTGGGCCTGGTGGCCCTGGCGCTGGGCGCGGCGGATGGCGGCGCCCAGCGCGCCGGCGGCCTCGGCGCCGCCCTGCGTGCGCGCCAGGCGCAGGCGCAGCGCGAGCAGCTCGATGCCGTCCTCGTGCACGGCCGCGTCGGCCGGCTCGGCCTGCGCCGGCGCCAGGCTGCCGGTGGGCTCGGCGAAGCCGTAGGACTGCGCCAGCCGCACCGCGTCGTCCAGCGAGGCGACGGCCAGGCGCAGCGCGCAGCGCTCGGCGGCCAGGATGCGCGCCAGCCGCGGCAGCCTGAGCCGGTGGCCGAGCGACTCGCCTTCCAGCAGGCAGGCGTCGGCGCCGGCCGCGTCGCCGCCGTGGCGCAGCAGGCGCGAGCGCGTCAGGTAGCCGGCGGTGCTCATCTCGACCAGGCCGTGCTCGTCGATGAAAGGCAGGCCCAGGTCGAGGTAGCGCCGGGCCTGCGGCAGCTCGTCCTGCTCCCAGCAGGCCTCGGCCGCCAGCAGCGTGAGCATGGAGCCGGCGTATGAGGCCACGCCCAGGCTGTGCTCCACGGTGGCGATGCCGTGGCGCGCGTGCTCCAGCGCCTGCGCGTGGTCGCCGCGGCGCAGCGCGATCATGGTGGCCAGCGCGCTGGCCCAGGCCAGACCGTAGTGCGCGCCGCATTCCTCGAAGGCGCGCCGCGCGATGGCCAGCGCCTGCATGCCCTGCTCGAAGGCGTCGGTGGCGCAGCAGCCGGCGGCCAGCACGTTGGCCACCACGCCGGTGCGGAAGGCCTCAGCCTGCGGCCAGCAGCGCAGCCAGGCCTCGCCGGCGGCCTTGGCGCGCAGCGGCTGGTCCGACAGGGCGAAATACACGCTGCGGATCATCTCGACCGTGCAGCGCACCGAGCCGTCGTCGCCGCCCGCGAGGCAGTCGCGCTCCAGCGCGCGCAGCTCGGCGTCGGCCTCGGCGTGGCGGCGCGTCAGCACCAGCGACCAGGCGTGCCCCGTGCGGATGCCGGGCCGGGCCAGCACCAGCGCCTGCGGCAGCCGGGCCAGCCAGCCCAGCAGCGTGGCGTGCTCGCCGCGGTGCTGCACCAGCTCGGCCGAGAAGGCGGCCACCAGGTCGGCGGCGCGCTCCAGGTCCTGCGCCTCGAAGGCGTAGCGCACCGCCTCGTGTGGCAGGCCGTGGCGGTCGAACCAGTCGCTGGCGCGGCGGCACACCGCGCGCGCCGTGTCGCCGGGCCGCTCATGGCCGCGGCCGCGCAGGTAGTCGGCGAACAGGTGGTGGTAGCGGAACCAGGTGCGCGAGCGGTCCAGGCCCGACAGGAAGAGCTGGCGCGCCTGCACCTCGGCCAGCATGGCGCGGCTGTCGTCGCGTCCCAGCACCTCGTCGCACAGCTCGGCGCAGAAGCGGTCCAGCGGCGCGGTGTCGAGCAGGAAGTCGCGCAGCGCCGGCCGCAGGCGGTCGAGCACCTGCTCGCCCAGGTAGTCGGTGATGTCGCGGTCGGAGCCGGAGAAGGCGGCCAGGAAGGCGCCCTTGTCCTCGCTCTCGCGCAGCGCCAGCGAGGCCAGCTGCAGCCCGGCGATCCAGCCCTCGGTGCGTTCGTGCAGCGCCTCGAGCTGGGCCCGGTCGAGCGCGGCGCCGCTGACCCGCCCGACGAAGTCGGCCGCCTCGTCCAGGCCCAGGCCGAAGTGCGCGGCGTCCAGCTCCAGCAGCTCGCTGCGCAGGCGCCACTGGCTCAGCGACATCGGCAGGCGCCGCCGGCTGGCCACCACCAGGCCGACGCTGGGCGGCAGGTGGGCCATCAGCCATTCGAGCTTGCGGTGCACGCCCTCGGCCTGCACCAGGTGGAAGTCGTCCAGCACGATCAGCAGTCGCCCGGCATGGCCGAGCAGGTCGTGCAGCAGCGAGGCGACGATGGCGTCGAGCGAGACCATGGTGCCGCCCTCGGTCTGCGCCAGCGCGCCGCGGCCCAGCGTGGCGTCGGCCCGGTGCAGCGCGGCGGCCAGGTAGCGCATGAAGCGCAGCGGGTCGTTGTCCTCCGCGTCGAGGCTGAGCCAGGCGCAGGCGGCGCCCAGCGGCTCGACCTGCGCGGCGAACTGCGCCAGCGCGGTGGTCTTGCCGTAGCCGGCGGGCGCCGTGATGCTGACCAGCCGCTTGGTCAGCCCTGCGTGCAGCAGGGCCGACAGCTGGGCGCGCGCCAGCAGCTGCGGTGCGAGCTGCGGCGGCGCCAGCTTCGATTCGATCAGCAGGGCCGCGCTGCCCGGCGGCGGGGGTGTCTCCTGCATGCGGGCCATCCTCGGGGGGAACGGGCGCTCAGTGTGCCCGATGCGCCTCGTACAGGGTGACGACGCAGGCGCCGCCGAGCCCCAGGTTGTGCTGCAGCGCGAGGCGCGCGCCGTCGACCTGGCGGGCCCCGGCGCTGCCGCGCAGCTGGTGGGTGAGCTCGAAGCACTGCGCCAGCCCCGTGGCGCCCAGCGGGTGCCCCTTGGACAGCAGCCCGCCCGACGGGTTGGTGACGACGCGTCCGCCGTAGGTGTTGTCGCCGGCGTCGACGAAGGCGGCCGCGCCGCCCTCGGGGCACAGGCCCAGCGCCTCGTAGCTGATCAGCTCGTTCTGCGCGAAGCAGTCGTGCAGCTCGACCACGTCGACGTCCTCCGGCCCGATGCCGGCCTGCGCATAGACCTGCTGCGCCGCGTCCTGGCTCATGCCGTAGCCGACCACGCGCATCATGTCGTGGCTGTCCAGGCTGTCGGACTTGTCGGTGGTCATGGCCTGGGCGGCGATGCGCACGTCGGTGCGCAGGCCGTGGGCGCGGGCATGGCTGTCGGACACCAGCAGCGCGGCCGCCGCGCCGCAGGTGGGCGGGCAGGCCATGAGGCGCGTGAGCACGCCGGGCCACAGCATGGGCGCGTTCATCACGTCGTCCGCGCTCAGCTCCTTGCGCAGCAGCGCCAGCGGGTTGCGCGCCGCATGGCGGCTGGCCTTGGCGCGCACCTTGGCGAAGGCCTGCAGCGGCGTGCCGTAGCGCTGCATGTGCTGCCGGCCGGCGCCGCCGAAATAGCGCAGCGCGATGGGCAGCCCGGGCATGCCCACCAGCGCATCGACCTCGCGGTCGAAGTCCTCGAAGGGGCTGGGCCGGTCGGCGAAGACGACGCCCAGCGCGCCGGGATTCATCTGCTCGAAGCCCAGCGCCAGCACGCAGTCGGCGGCGCCGCATTCGATGGCCTGGCGCGCCAGGAAGAGGGCGGTGGAGCCGGTGGCGCAGTTGTTGTTGACGTTGAAGACCGGGATGCCGCTCATGCCCATGCCGTAGAGCGCGCGCTGGCCGGCGGTGGAGTCGCCGTACACGTAGCCCGCGTAGGCCTGCTGCACCTGGCCGTAAGCGATGCCCGCGTCCTGCAGCGCCAGCCGGGCGGCCTCGGCGCCCATCTGCGGGTAGGGCGCGCTCGCGCTCGGCTTGGCGAAGGGGATCATGCCGACGCCGGCGACGCACACTGCGCGGCTCATCCCCGCGCTTCCTCCAGGCGCCGCAGCAGCTCGGCGCGGATGTCCTTCTTGAGCACCTTGCCCACCTTGGAGCGCGGCAGGTCGGGCCACACCTCGACCTGCTTGGGCGCCTTCACGCTGCCGATGCGCGCCTTGACGAAGGCCTGCACCTCCTCCGGCTGCAGCGTGCGGCCGGCCTGCGGCTGCAGCACGGCCACCACGCGCTCGCCCCACTTCTCGTCGGGCAGGCCGATCACGGCACCGTCCTGCACGTCGGGGTGCTGCATCAGGGCCTGCTCCACCTCGACCGAGTAGACGTTGAAGCCGCCGGTGATGATCATGTCCTTGGCGCGGTCGACGATGTAGAGATAGCCGTCCTCGTCCAGCCGGCCGATGTCGCCGGTGTGGTGCCAGCCGTGCAGGCCGGCCTCGGCCGTGGCCGCGGCGTTCCTGTAATAGCCCGCCATCACCAGCGAGCCGCGGATCACGATCTCGCCCGTCTCGCCGGTGGGCAGCAGCCGGCCGTCGCCGTCCATGGTCGCGACCTGCACCAGCGGGCCGGGCCGGCCGGCCGAGGACAGGCGCTCGCGCGCCACGCTGCCGTCGGCGCGGAAGTGCTCCTTCGGCGCCATCATCGAGATCATCATGGGCGCCTCGGTTTGGCCGAAGAGCTGCGCCATCACGGGGCCGATCTTCGCGAGCGCTTCTTCCAGCCGCGCCGCCGAGATGGGCGCGGCGCCGTACCAGAAGCACTGCAGCGAATCGCGCTTCGTCGCCGCCAGCTTCTCGTGCGCCAGCAGCATGTAGATCAGCGTGGGCGGCAGGAAGGTGTGCGTCACGGCGTGGCGCTCGATCAGCGCCAGGAACTCCGCCAGGTCCGGCCTGGGCATGACGACGATGCGCCCGCCCAGCGCCATGATGGGGAAGCACAGCACGCCGGCCGCATGCGTGAGCGGGGCCAGCGCCAGGTACACCGGCCGGCCCTCGAAGGGGTAGCCCATGAGCGTGAGCGCGGACATGGCCTCCAGGTTGCGGCCGGTGAGCATCACGCCCTTGGGTTGGCCGGTGGTGCCGCCGGTGCCGGCGATCATGGCCAGGTCGTCCAGCGGATCGACGTGCAGCGGCGCGTCATCCACCCCTTCCAGCCACTGCGCCAGCGAGGGCGCGAAGGGCTGCGGCCGGTCCAGGCACACCCACTGCCGCACCTTGGGCAGGCCGCTGCGCATCTGCTCGACCATCGGCGCATAGGCGCTGTGGAAGAGCAGGCAGGCGCAGTCGAAGGCGTCGAGCACGTAGCGGTTCTCGGCGGCTTCGTTGCGCGGATTGACGGGGCACCACACGGCGGCGGCGCGCGAGATGCCGAACACGCAGGCGAAGGCGGTGGCGTCGTTGCTCGACAGCACGGCCACCTTGTCGCCCGGCGCGATGCCCGAGCGCTGCAGCGCCCGCCCCACGCGGTGGCTGATGCGCTGGACCTCGCCGTAGCTCAGGTCCGCATCGCCCATGCTGAGGCAGGGCCGCGCGGCTCCGAGCTGCGCGCCCTTGTCGAGGTAGTCGACCAGCCGCATGCGCCCCTCAGTCCTGCACGGTGAGCAGCGGCGGCTGCACCAGGCCGAAGCTGCGCAGCACGCCCAGCAGCTCGCGGTGGCCGAAGGCCTGGCAGCCCGAGGCGAAGCCGGCGCGCCGGGGCGCCTGCTGCAGCAGCGTGGCGGCGGCAAAGGCCTGCAGCAGGCCGGTCTGCTTGTAGTTGCAGTTGCCGTAGATCACGCAGTGCGCGCGGCCCAGCGGCCCGGAGGCATGCACCGAATCGACGGACTTGTTGATGCGCGGGTTCTCGCGCGGCGGCATGGTGTTCATCACGCCGGCGGCCGTCTGGGCCAGGGCGGCGTAGCGCGCCTCGGGGTCCATGTCCTTGGTGGCCTCCAGCGCGGCGGCGACGATCTGCGGCACGCCCAGCATCAGCGGCTTGTTGAAGACGCCGCCCAGCACCTTCACGTTGGCCACGCGCGGGTCGCGCCGGAACCACACCGGGTGCGAGGTGCCGCCCCAGGGCAGGGCCAGCGCCGTCTCGTGCTGGCCGGGGATGGACAGCGTGTAGAGCCCCGCGTCGGGCTGCCACTCCTTGTACTGGTTCTGCTCCAGGTAGAAGGCCCTGGAGGTGGCGGCGTTGACCAGGATGGTCTGCGTGGACGCGATGGTCGGGCTGCCGCCCCAGAAGACGGCGATGTCCAGCGTGTCCAGGCCGGGCGTCTCCAGGCACAGCTGGGCCGCGATCTCGCCGGTCGTGTACATCTGCGCCAGGCCGGGCGAGAGCAGCAGGCCGGCCTCGGCGAACTTGGCGCCATAGGCCTCGTCGCAGGTGATGAGCCAGTCCTGCTCGCCGGTGGTGTCGGTGTAGTGGCAGCCGGCGGCCAGGCAGGCCTGCACCACCTCGGGGCCGAAGCGGGCGAAGGGGCCGACGGTGTTGAGCACCACCGAGGCGCCGCGGAACAGCTCGGTCAGCGCCTCGGCCGTGTGCAGCACCTCCACGGTCTCGTAGTCGGCGGTCTCGATGCCGGGCACGTTGGCCTTCATCGCCGCGTCGAGCTTGTCCTTGCTGCGGCCTGCCGCGACGAAGGGGATGCCGTACTCGCGCAGGTATTCGCAGACCAGCCGGCCGGTGTAGCCGCTGGCCCCGTAGACGACGACGGGCTTCTTCTTGCTCATGGGAAAGTCTCCGGGATGTGTGACGGGAAGGGGGTCGGTCAGAGCAGCGACGAACTCACGCCGCCGTCCAGCACGAAGCCGCTGCCGTTGGAGAAGCTGGCGCGCCCGCTGGCCAGGAACACGGCCAGCTGCGCCACTTCCTCCGGCGTGCCGTAGCGGCCCTGGCGCTGCGCGATCACCGCGTTGAAGTCGGGGATGCCCAGCTGCTGCTCGAACTCGGCGCGGTGCGAGGCGACCAGCTCGGTGTCGATGAAGGCCGGCAGGATCGCGTTGACCTGCACGTTGTGCGCGCGCAGCTCGATCGCCGCCGTCTGCGCCAGCGACACCACGCCGGCCTTGGCGGCGGCGTAGCTGCCGATCAGCGCGCAGGCGGCCTTGGCCGTGACGGAGGCGATCGGGATGATGTGCCCGCCGCCGGCCGCGACGATGGCCGGCGCCGCGTAGCGGATGCACAGGAACACGCCGTCGAGGTTCACCGAGGTCACCTCGCGCCACTGTTCGTAGCTGGTGGCCGTGAGCGGCGCGACGCGCGCCACGCCGGCATTGGGCACCATGATGTCGAGCCGCCCGTGGCTGGCGACGGCGGCCTCGACCAGCGCCGCCACCTGCGCGGGCACGCGCACGTCGCAGGCCACCGCGAAGGCGCCGGGCAGCGTGTCGGCCACGCGGCGCGCGCCTTCGGCGTCGATGTCGGAGACGATGACCTTCGCGCCCTCGGCGGCGTAGGCGCGGGCGATGGCCTCGCCCAGGCCGCGCGCGGCGCCGGTGACGATGGCCACCTTGTCGTGGAGGAGCGGGGTGCTGCGGCTCATAGCAATCCGGCAGACAGCCCGCCGTCCAGGATGTAGTGGGAGCCGGTGGTCCAGCTGGCGGCGTCGGAGGCGAGGAAGGCCGTCATCTCGGCCACCTCGCGCGGCGTGCCCAGGCGCAGCTGCTTGACGGCCACCAGCGCGCTGAAGGGCACGCCGACGATGGCTTCCACGGTGGGGATCAGCCGGTCGACCATCGCCGTGCCGACGAAGCCCGGACACACCGCGTTGACGCGGATGCCCGCCGGGCGCAGCTCGGCCGCGGCGGTGCGGGTGAGCTGGATCACCGCCGACTTGGACGCCGCGTAGGTGCCGAACAGCGGCACGCCGTTGGTGCCGGCCAGCGAGGAGATGTTGACGATCGCGCCGCGGCCCGAGGCCGCCAGCGGCCCGAGCGCGTGCTTCATGCCCAGGAACACGCCCTTGACGTTGATGGCCATCAGCCGCTCGTACTCCTCATCGGTGTTGTCGAAGAGCGGCTTGACGATCTCGATGCCGGCGTTGTTGACCAGCGTGTCCATGCCGCCGAAGGCGGCCGCCGTGGCCTCGACCGCGGCCGCTACCTCGGCGGACGCGGTGACGTCGCAGCGCACCGCCCGCGCCTGCGGGCCCAGCGCGTCGGCCGTGCGGGCCGCGCCTTCGGCGTCGATGTCGGCGAGCATCACCTGCGCGCCGCGCTCGACGAAGAGTTCGGCGATGGCCTTGCCCAGGCCCTGCGCCGCCCCCGTGACGAGGGCCTTGCGGCCCTGCAGCTCGATCATGCGTCTGTCTCCTTGTTCGAAAGGTCCGCCCGCGGCCGGGGGCCGGGGCTGGACGCATTCGAGCAGCGACAGGCGCAGCCGGGCGCCCACCTAAAGGTTGGTTTTTTCTGCTGCGGCGCAGCAGGCGCCGGCCCATGCCGGCGGGCGCGGCGATGCAATCGCCGGGATTCTGTTACGGTACGCCCGCATCGCGACCAGGACATCGATTGGAGACGACGCCATGCCCGATCCCGGAACCCGACAGCATCGATCCGTGCCCATGACGCGGCTCATCGGTGCCGGAGCCGTGATGCTTGCCGCGGTGCTGGTCGGCTGTGGCGGCGGGGGAGGGAGCGGCGGAGGCGGCGGCGCCCTGTTCCTCGGCGCCGGCATTCCGGGCACGGGAACCGGGGCGGCGCCGGCGCCGCAGTCGTGCGATACGCAGCCCTTCATGGCGCAGCTGCCGGCCGTCGCTGCCCTCAACGCGCGGGCGCGCTGCCTGGAACTCGACACGCCCTATGTCCCGCCGCCCGGCGACGCGCTGGAGCACTACACCTCGGGCTATGCGAAGACGATGTGCTCCGCCGTCTTCATCACCGGGCTCGATGCGGCGACGGCCTCGGAGAGCCTGGGCTACTTCGTCGCGCCCTACGACCAGCGCCAGCGGGTGAACACGCCCGTCGTCGATCGTGACCGCAAGGAGGTCCGCATCGGCATCCCGGGCGGGCCGACGCTGACCGCGCGCCACTTCGGCTCGCAGGGCTGCATCACCCTGCCGCCGGGCCGGGACGACGTGTACTTCACGCCTGTCGAGGTCAGGAGCGCCCTGGGCGACCCGGCCACCCTGCCGTGGCCGATGGGCGACGTGCTGCCGAACGACCCCCTGCCCGCCGGCGTCGACGGGCGCAAGATCGCGCAGGCCGTCAACGCCGCGTTCGGCAACCCGGAGGCCTACACCTCGGCCTTCGTCGTCACGCACAAGGGCCGGATCGTCGGGGAGCGCTACCAGCCCGGCGTCGGCGTGAACACGCCGCTGGAATCCTGGTCGATGGGCAAGAGCGTCACCGCCACCCTGATGGGCGTGCTCATCCGGCAGGGGGTGTACCAGCTGGATCAGCCCGCCCCGATCCCCGAGTGGCAGGGCGATGGCGACGGCCGCAGGCAGATCCGCATCGCCGACCTGCTGCACATGTCGAGCGGGCTGCGGATCAAGGCGCCGGACGACCCGGATTTCGATCCCAACGGCACCTACCCGGACCACATCTACTTCTACACCGGCCGGATCGATGCGTTCAACTACGCGGCCACGCGGCCCCAGCAATGGCCGCCCAACACGGTGGGGCGCTACCGCAACACCGATCCCGTGCTGGCGAACTACCTGGTCCGGCTGGCCGTCGAGAAGCGGGGGGAGGAGTACCTGTCGTTCCCGCAGCGGGCGGTGTTCGACAAGCTCGGCATCCGCTCGATGGTGATCGAGACCGACCCGTACGGCAACCTGCTCACCCAGGGGTACGACTTCATGTCGGCCCGCGACTGGGCGCGGCTGGGCAACCTCTACCTGCAGGACGGCGTGTGGAACGGCGAGCGGATCCTGCCCGAGGGCTTCGTCGACTTCGTGAGCACGGTCGCGCCGGCGTGGGCAACGGACAAGCGCCCGATCTATGGCGGCTTCTTCTGGATCAACGGCGACGGCGCGCTCGCCGTCCCCACTTCGGCCTACTACATGCTCGGCGCCGCGGGCCAGTTCGTCGTGATCGTGCCCTCGCACGACCTGGTGGTGGTGCGCATCGGCTATTCGAAGGGCGAGCGCTTCGCCAGGTCGACCCTGAACCAGGCGCTCGCGCTGCTCACCAGCGCGGTGCCCAGCTCCCACTAGGGCGCGGTTCCTTGTCCGGCATGGACCGCGGTGCCGGACCTCGGGCCGAGGCAGGACGCCGCCACCCCGTCAGCGCCCCTCGGCGCGGAGCGCGCTCTCGCGCCACCAGTCGCGCGTGACCCGCAGGAGCTCAGGTAGATCGCCGGGCTATCGCCGCAGGATCTTCTCCATCGTCCTTCCCTTCGCCAGCTCGTCGATCAGCTTGTCCAGGCAGCGGATCCGCTGCATCAGCGGATCGTCGATCTCCTCGACGCGCACGCCGCAGACGACGCCCTTGATCAATGCGCTGTCCGGGTTCATGGCCGGCGCCTGGGCGAAGAAGGTCTCCAGGTCGTTCCCCTGTTCGATCTGCAGCTGCAGGCCCGCCTGGTCGTAGCCCGTCAGCCAGTGGATGATCCGGTCGACTTCCTCTTTCGTGCGGTTCTTGCGCTCGGCCTTCTGGACGTACAGCGGGTACACCCTGGCGAACGCCATCGCGAAGATCCGGTGCCCCGGCATGGTTCGGCGGCTCCCGTGATGGCCCTGGGAAAGGTCGGGCGCCTCAGTCCTTCCACGCATCCACGTGCGCCGCGCCGGCCTCGTCGATCAGCGCGGGGCCGATGCACTCGATGGCATGCGGCGCGGCGCGGAACACGTCGCGGCACGGCAGCGCGGCGCCGCGCGGTTCGGCCTGTTCGCCGCGGATCTCGCGCAGCCGTCTGGCGTCGATGCCGAACACCACGCGGCCGATGCGCGCCCAGGCGATGGCGTCGGCGCACATCGCGCAGGGCTCGGCCGAGGCATAGAGCGTCGCTTCGGCCAGCCGCTCGCGCGGGATGCCGCGGCCGGCCAGCTTGCGCACGGCGTTGATCTCGGCGTGGCCGGTCACGTCGCCGGTCTCGCCGCTGTCGCAGCAGGCCTCGGCCAGCACCTCGCTGTCGGCCGAGACGATGACGGCGCCGAACGGCCGGTTGCCGCGCCGGCGGCCGGCATGCGACCAGGCGATGGCCTTGCGCAGGTAGCGTTCGTCGCGCTCGTCGAGCCGGTTCTCGGGCGGATAGAGGGAAGTGGAGGAAGAAGAAAGGGAGAACATGGTTTCGGGGTGTGTCGGGGCGGGCGCGCACCGCAGCGGTGCTGCTGCCGGGGCGCCAGCGTGCCCGGAGGTTTGCGAAAGCTGTGCCAGTCGGCGCGGCGCGGCGGTGTCAGTCCTCGTCCAGTCCGGCGAAGCGTGCCGCCAGGAAGTCCAGCAGCGCCCGCACCGCCGGCAGCAGCCCGCGGCGCGAGGGGAACACCGCGTGGATGATCTCGGGCCGCGGCGCCCAGCCGGGCAGCAGGCGCACCAGTTCGCCGCGGGCGATCTGCCCGCTCACCAGCATGGAAGGCAGCTGCACCACGCCCACGCCGGCGACCGCGGCGGCGCGCAGCGCGCTCATGCTGCGGGTGACCAAGCGCGGCCGGTGCGGCACGGCGGCCTGGGCGCCCTCGGGGCCGCGCAGCCGCCAGACGTGCTCGTTCTGCGGCAGGGCCAGGTCCAGGCTGGGCAGGCCCGCCAGGTCGGCCGGCGACTGCAGCGCGCCGCCCGCGGCCAGCAGGCGCGGCGCCGCCACCAGGCACTGGCCGCGCTCGCCCAGCACGCGCAGCACCAGGTCGCTGTCCTCGATGGGCGGCGGGCGCACGCGGATGGCGAGGTCCAGGCCCTCGCCAACCACGTCGACGCGGCGGTTGGTGTCTTCCAGGTGCACGTCCACGCGCGGGTTGGCGGCCATGAAGTCGGCCAGCATGTCGGCCACCCGCAGGTCCAGCAGCATCACCGGGCAGCTCATGCGCACGGTGCCGCAGGGCTCGGCATGGGTCAGGGCGATGGCTTCCTCGGCGGCGTCGGCCTCCACCAGCATGGCCTTGCAGTGGGCGTGGTAGGTCTGGCCGATCTCGGTGACGGCGAAGCGCCGGCTGGAGCGCTGGATCAGGCGCACGCCCAGCCGCTCTTCCAGCAGCGCGATGCGGCGCGACAGGCGCGACTTGGGAATGCCCAGCGCCCGCGCCGCCGGGGCGAAGCCGCCGTGGTCCACCACCTGCGCGTAGAAGAAGAGGTCGTTGAGGTCTCTCATCGTTCACCCAATGGGACGCTGAAGGCCGATTTTGCCGTCTACCGCGGTTGTCGTCCCGCCCATATTCTTCGTTTCCATGGGCCGCGCATCGCGGCCGGCTTCTCAGGAGATGAGCATGAGCAAGATCCTCGGCATCCACAGCGCCCCCCGCCCGCACTGGGTGGGCGACGGCTTTCCGGTGCGCTCGCTGTTCGGCTACGACGGGCTGGGCCGGCACCTGAGCCCCTTCCTGCTGCTCGACCATGCGGCGCCGACGCCCTTCGCGCCGGCGGCGCGGCCGCGCGGCGTGGGCCAGCACCCGCACCGCGGCTTCGAGACGGTGACCATCGTCTACCAGGGCGAGGTGGAGCACCGCGACTCCACCGGCGCCGGCGGGCTGATCGGCCCGGGCGACGTGCAGTGGATGACGGCGGCCGGCGGCATCCTGCACGAGGAGTTCCACTCGAAGGCCTTCACCGAGCGCGGCGGCACCATCGAGATGGTGCAGCTGTGGGTGAACCTGCCCGCCAGGGACAAGATGGCCGCGCCGGGCTACCAGACGCTGCTGGACCGCGACATCCCCGCGGTCGACCTGCCCGGCGGCGCCGGCCGGGTGCGCGTGATCGCCGGCGCCTTCGACGGCCGGCGCGGCCCGGCGCGCACCTTCACGCCCATCGACGTGTGGGACGTGCGCATCGCCCAGGGCGCCACCGCGCGCCTGCCGGCGACGCCCGGCCACACGCTGGCGCTGGTGGTGCTGCGCGGCACGGTGCTGGTCAACGGCCAGGAGGTGACGCGCGAGGGCCAGCTGGTGCACTTCGACCGCGCGGGCGGCGAGGTGGAGATCGAGGCCAACAGCGACGCCTCGCTGCTGTGGCTGGCCGGCGAGCCGATCGAGGAGCCGGTGGTCGGCTACGGCCCCTTCGTGATGAACAGCGAGGCCGAGATCCACCAGGCCATCGCGGACTTCAACAGCGGCCGCTTCGGCAGGATGGCCGCATGACGGCCCGGGGCCGGAACCCACGCACAGGAAAGGAAGACCATGTCCGCTGAAGCCACCGTCCATGCCGTCACCGGCGCCGCGCCCTATGCCGTGGCGTTCCGCGACGATGCCGGCCACCCCTGGGGCGCCGACGAACCCGCCGCGCTGGGCGGCGGCGACAGCGGGCCGACGCCGCATGCGCTGCTGCTGTCGAGCCTGGGCGCCTGCACCGCCATCACGCTGAAGATGTTCGCGGCCCGCAAGCAGTGGCCGCTGGACGGCGTGCAGGTGACGCTGCGCTACGCCACGCCGCCCGGCGCGGCGGGCACCGACATCGAGCGCAGCATCACGCTCCAGGGCGCGCTGGACGCCGCCCAGCGCGAGCGCCTGCTGCAGGTGGCCAACGCCTGCCCCATCCACAGACTGTTGACGGGCGAGGTGCGCGTGGCCACCGCCCTGGAGGCATGACGCCATGACGACGCCGCTGCGACTGCTCGTGATCCCCGCCAGCGCCCGCCAGGGCTCGCTCAACCGCCGGCTGGCCGCCTGCGCCGCCGCCATGGCGCGCGCCGCCGGCATCGACGTGCACGAAATCGACCTGCGCGCGCTGGCGCTGCCCGTCTACGACGGCGACCTGGAGGCCGCGCAGGGCGTGCCCGCCGGTGCGCTGGACCTGCAGCGCGCCGTGCTGGCGGCCGACGCGGTGCTGGTGGTCACGCCCGAGTACAACGGCTTTCCCACGCCGCTGTTCGTCAATGCCTTCGACTGGCTCTCGCGCATCCCGGCCACGGACGCGCTGCCGTCGGGGCTGGCCGCCACCGCCGGCAAGCCGGCGGCGCTGCTGTCGGCTTCGCCCGGGCCGGGCGGCGCGCTGCGCTCGATGAACTTCGTGCGCCAGTACCTGCAGATGGCCTTCGCCATGCTGGTGGTGCCGCAGCAGTTCGCGCTCGGCCGCGCGCACGAGGCCTTCGACGAGGAGGGCGGCCTCAAGGAGGCGCGCACGGCGCAGGCCGTGCAGGGCGTGGTGCAGGCGTTGGCGAAGCTGGCGGGCGCGCTGCGCACGGCGGCCTGAGCGCGCCAGGGCAAGGCGGTATCCGGAGAAGGCGCAGGGCAGCGGCCGGGGCCGGCCCGGCGATTCCGCGGGGCGCTCAGTCGTCGTCCAGCCGCTGGCGGCCGCGCGTGAGGGGCGCCTCCGGCAGCCGGTGGCTGCGCAGCGCGAGTTCGCCGCGCTCGGTGATGCCGAAGACCACGGCCTCGGCCTCGCTGTCGCCGCCGTTGTTCAGCGGGCCGTGCGGCACCGATGCGGTGATGAGTTCGGCGGCCTTGAGCAGCCGCACGTTGTCGACGTCGCGGACACGGCGCACCACCAGCGGAAAGCGTGCCGTGACGATGCTCGCCAGGTACTCGAGGGACATGGGCCGGACCTCCAGGACGTGCGGCCGATTGTGCAAGCCCGGCATGACGGGGAGCTGAACTTGCGTGTAACACCCCTGGCCCGGGCCCGAGAACTTCGGTGTCTGTGTGCGGCGCAGCATCGCCGCCGCTGCCGGCCGCTCAGTCCCGCCCGGCGCGCAGGATCGCGTCGGCGAGCGCGCCCGGCTGGCTGAACCACATCTCGTGGCTGCCGTCGCACTCCACCAGCCGGAACAGCCCGAGCCGCTCCGACAGGCGCGGGTGCCAGGGCAGGCCGTGCGGCATGGCGGTGTCCTGCCGGCAGTTGAGGTACGACTTGCCGACCGGCAGCTCGGCCAGCGGGCGCTGCAGGCGGATGGGGTCGGTGAAGGTGCGGTAGGGATGCGGGTTGAGCTGCGCGTAGCTGCTGCGGGCCAGCGCGAGGTCGGCATCGTTGATGAAGGCCTCGCGCCAGATCTCGAAGGGCAGCACGACCGCGTTGTCCTGCGCCTGCGCCACGGCATCGAACAGCGCCACGTAGTGCGGCGGCACCAGGTCGTTGAGGCATTCGCCGGGCAGCGGCACGAAGGCGTTGACGTACACCAGCCGGCGGATGCGCTGCGCGGCGCGCTCCGCCGCGCCAGAGATGACCATGCCGCCGTAGCTGTGGCCGACCAGGCGCACCTCGCGCAGGTCGTGCGCGTCGAGGAAGGCGACGAGCGAGCCGATGGCGTCGTCCAGCCCGGTGCGGGCGCGGTCGTCGCCGGGGCGGTTGCCGGCGAGGGTGGGGCAGTGCACCGTGTGGCCGGCCTCGCGCAGGTGGGCGGCGGTGGCTTCCAGCTCGGCGCCGGTGTGCCAGGCGCCGTGGACGAGGACGTAGGTATCGGACATGGGCGGTCTCCTTGTGCGGGGAAGACCGCAATCTAGGCAGCACGTGCGGCGCCGGATGGCCGCTGCGCGCCGGCCGCGTGGCCGCTGGCTGCCGCTCAGCGCCGGCGGCGCAGCTGCGCCGGTGTGGCGCCGAGGTGCGTGCGGCAGCTGCGCACGAAGTGCGAGGCGTCGAGCAGCCCGACGCGCCGGCCGATCTCGGCGACGGTGAGGCGGTCGAAGCGCGGGTCGGCCAGCAGGCGCGCCGCGACGTCCATGCGGCAGGCCATCAGGTGGCGCGCGAAGGTCAGCTCGCCGCCGGCCAGGCTGCGGTGGAGCGTGCGCTCGGAGATGCCCAGGTCTGCCGCGACGGCGGCCGCCGTCAGGCCCGGCTCGGCATGCCGCTCGCGCACCCGGTCGAGGACGCGGCGGCGCAGCGAAGCCGCGGCGGGCCCGTCCTGCGGCGGCGCGCCAGTGGCCAGCGCGATCAGCGCGCCGAGCTGGTCGGCCAGCAGCGCGGCCGGCAGCGGCGGCGCCGCGGCCAGCGTGGGCGTGAGCTGGCAGGCGAAGGCGCTCAGCGCGCGGCCCCAGCCCTGCTGCCCGTCGATGCGCTGCCCCAGCAGCGGCCGCGCGTCGGGCAGCCAGCGCGCCACCCAGTCGGGGTGCAGCTGCAGCGACACCGTGTCGGCGCTGTGCGGGAAGTGGAATTCGTAGCGCTGGCGCGAGTCGACCAGCACCAGGTCGCCGGGCAGCAGGCGGGCGCCGCGCGATTCCTGCACGGCGGTCCAGGCGCTGTCGGTCTTGCACAGCAGGTAGCAGTAGTTCTCGCGGCTGCGGGCGATGGCGGCGCGGGTGCGGTAGACGTCCTGCGCGCTGCCGCGCACCTGGTTCACCGAGACGGGGCCCCAGTCCACTGCCTCCAGGCTGGAATGGAAGTCCGCGCTGCGCGGGCTGGTGGCCGCCATCTCCAGGAAGCCCTCGCAGATGGCGCCGACCCAGTAGTCCAGCCGCTCGCCCGCGCCCACCGCGTCGGTGGACCAGCGCCGCACGGCGCCGGCGGGCGCGGAAGGCGGGGCGGGGGCGGCGGGCATGGCCGCGAGTGTGGGCCGCGCGGGCGCGGCGCCGCAAGGGGCCCGACCCGCAGTGCGGGGCCTCAGAGGCTGGCGAGCGCGGGCGCCGTCACGCCTTCGGGCAGGCCGGCCGCGGCGATGCGGAAGACGTTGTCCTCCGGGTCGGCCAGCACCGCCTGCCACTGGCCGTAGTAGGTGGCGAAGGGGCCCTTGATCACGCGGCCGCCTTGCGCCTGCGCCGCCTGCACCGCTGCATCGACGGCGGCGGGCGTGTCGAGCATCAGCGTGGCGTAGGCGACGGTGGCGCGGGGCGTCTCGCCGCCCGGCTGGCGCCCGTCGAGGCCGAGCAGCCCGTAGGCGGCGCGGGCATCGTTGAAGCCGAACTGGAAGTCCGCCGTTTCCACCGCGCGGTAGATCGGCGAGCGCGCCGCCTCGGCCTCGGGCAGGCCGAAGACGGCGCGGTAGAAGGCGAACTGCGCCTCGATGTCGCGGCACATCAGGTTGAACCAGAGCTTCATGCGGCGGCTTCCTCCGCCGGCTTCTTCAGCCCATAGCTGCGCCGGTACATCTCGACCAGGTGCTCGCCGGCGGTGCAGGGCGCGAAGCGCGGCGCCTCGCCCGCGGGCACGGTGCCGGGCACGGCCTCGATGCGGGCGAAGTAGTCGGGCTCGTAGAAGAAGGGGGTCGACCAGCGCGGCGCGCCGCCCGAGTGCAGGTTGCGCACGCGGTGCGGGTTGGAGTGGTACAGGCCGTTGGTCCAGCGCGGGATCATGTCGCCCAGGTTGACGACGAAGCAGCCTTCCATCGGCGTGGCGGGCACCCAGTCGCCCTCGGGCGTCTGCACCTCCAGGCCGCCGTGCGCATCCTGCGCGAGGATGGTGATGGCGCCCCAGTCGGTGTGCGCGCCGGCGCCGAAGGTGCGCTCGTCGGCGCCTTCGGGATGCGCGGGGTAGCGGATCATGCGCAGCGTCACCATCGGGCTCTCGCTGGTGGCGTCGAACCAGCCTTCGGGCAGGTCCAGCGACAGCGCCAGCAGCTGCATGAGCCGGCGCGAGAGCTTCAGCATCGTCTGGATGTACGCCTCGCACAGCACCGGGGCCTCGGGCACCTCGGCCGGCCACTGGTTGTGGCCGTAGGTCTGGTGGCCGGCGACGACGTAGGGGTGGTCGGCCGGGTAGGCCATGCCGCAGTAGAAGCTTTCCTTCAGGTCGGGCCGCGCGCCGGCGTCCAGCGTCTGCGCGCCCAGGTTCTCGTAGCCGCGCATCGTCGGCGAGTGGCGCATGTCCAGCGCCTCGCGCGTGGCGGCAGGCACTTCTTCCAGCAGCCGGCGGGCCAGCGCGAACTGCCGCGCCACCTGGTCGGCCGGCACGCCGTGGTGGCGCACGTAGAAGAAGCCCGAGGCCGTGGCCGCCGCGCGCAGCTGCGCGGCCACCTCGGCGCTGCGCGGGGCGCCGGGCGTCAGCGCGTCCGCGAGGTCGATGACGGGGATCGCGGCCATCGCCTCAGGCCTTCAGCTTGCGCTCGGCCGCCGCGGGCAGGAAGCGGTCGGTCCAGATGTCGGCCACGGCCGGCGTGGCCTTCAGGCCGAAGGCGTCGACCGTCTCGGCGATGGTGGCCTGGATGCGCTCCGGCGTGGCCGCGCCCCAGCCGTGGCTGCGCGTACCGGGCGTGTTCATGCTGCCGTCGACGATGAGCTTGAGGCGCTCGTGCTCGATCTCCTCGTTGGCCAGCGGCTCGCGCGCCTTCACGGCGGCGGCGCCGGCCTTGGTGTCGGCCATCGCCTCGGTCCAGCCGCGCGTGGTGGCCTTCACGAAGGCCTTCATCGCCTCGGCCTGCTCCATGCTCTTGGCGTTGGCGACCAGGCCGTTGCCGTACGACTTCATGCCGTAGTCGGAGAAGCGGAACATGCGGATCTGCTCGGGCCCCATGCCGCGCAGCTTGAGGTTGAGCAGGCCGGTGAAGTAGAAGTAGGCCGAGCCGTCGAAGTCGCCCTTGACGAAGCGCGTGTCGCCGATGTCGGGCGCCACGTTCTCCCACTTCACGCCCGAGGGGTCGAAGCCCTGCGCCTTGGCGAACACGGGGAAGAGCTTGCGCGAGGCGTTGAAGGGCTGGCCCAGCAGCGTCTTGCCGGCCAGGTCGGCCGGCTTGGCGATGGGGCCGTTCTTGCGCACGAGGATGGCGTTGGGGTTCAGGTCGTACTGGATCGCCACCGCCTTCAGGCCGGCGCCGGGGTTGTTGACGTTGAACTCCACCATCGTCGCCAGGTCGGCCGAGGCGCAGTCGTAGGCGCCGCTGCCCACCAGGCTGATGGCGGCGGCCGAGCCGTTGCCGGTGTCGATGGCGACATCGAGGCCCGCGTCCTTGTAGTAGCCGCGCTGGTGCGCGAGCAGGAAGCCGGCGGCGGTGGCCTCGACCTTCCAGCCGAGGTTGAACTTGAATTTCTGCAGCGAGCCCTGAGCGCGCACGAAGGGCGCGGCAGCGAGCAGGGGGGCGGCGCCGGCGGCGCGCAGGAGGGAACGGCGTTGCATGGCGAAAAGCTCTCCGGGTGAGGTGATGAACCTGGCGACGGCCGCACCGCGCGCGTTGTCGTGGTCCACGCGGCCTGGCCTGTCCGAGAGCAATTTCCGGGCGGGCGCTGGGGGAACGCCGCTGAACGCTTCTACTCCGTCGTCCTTGCTGCGTGCAGCTTCCGTGCCAGCGCGCAGGGCCGCGCAGGGCCGCCGCCGGCACCGGCGTTGTGCCGGCGGCGCGCGATATCGGTGCGGCATGGGCCAGCGCGGGGCGCATGACCCGGCGCGGCGACGGGGCATGCGGAAAACGCTGGCGCGGCGCCGCGCAGGAAGGTGAAAATGCACGCAAGAGTAGAAGCGTTCACCGCTGCATGCACACGTCCTGCTGTGCGTCCATCGGCCGGGAATTGCTCTTGCGGCCCTTGCCACGGGGCGACGCAGGAGTTCAAGTTTCAATCGCGCGGTGCTTCCCGGCCCGTCATTTGCACCTGGCTCCCGAGTGTCCGTCCGCCGTGGCGAGGGTTCGTCCCGCCATTCGCCTTCGTTCACTCTGCTTGACCCTCAGGAGCACCCGATGACACACGCCAACTACGCCCTCCACGAACTCGACAAGGAATCGCGCATGGGCGCGATGGGTTCGGAAACCACCACGCGCGAAGTGCGCCGCATCAGCCTGGCCGACTTCGAGCGCCGCCGCGCCGAGATCGCCGACGCGCTGTGGGACGCCGCCGTCGACGTCGGCTTCTTCCAGCTCACCGACCACGGCCTGCCGCTGGAGGCCATCCGCGGCGCCTTCAAGGAGGCCGAGCGCTTCTTCGCGCTGCCCGACGGCGTGAAGGCGCAGTACCCGCTGGCCAACAACGCCGGCTGGGAAAGCAAGGCGCAGGTGCGCCCCTCCACCGGCACCGCCGACCAGAAGGAGAGCTACCAGATCACGCTGCCGCTGATGGCCAAACTGTTCCCGAGCGAGGAAGAGCTGCCCGGCTTCAAGGCGGCGATGCTCGACTTCGAGCAGAAGAGCTGGGAGGTGGGCATGAAGGTGCTGTCCTGCTTCGCGCTGAAGCTGGGCTTCGATGCGGAGTTCTTCACCCGCGCGCACGACAAGGCCAGCCCCGAGTACCAGAGCACGCTGCGCCTGCTGCACTACTACGCCATCCCGCCCGAGGCGCAGGACAAGCTGGACCTGTGGCGCGCCGGCGCGCACACCGACTTCGACTGCCTGACCATCCTCTACCAGCGCCAGGGGCAGGGCGGCCTGCAGGTGTGTCCGGGGGCCGAGTTCGAGAAGCAGGAGTGGACCTCGATCCCGCCCGACGAGGACGTCATCACCTGCAACATCGGCGACATGCTCATGCGCTGGAGCGACGACCAGCTGCCCAGCAACTTCCACCGCGTGCGCAACCCGCAGCCGGGCGAATCCATGGGGCCGCGCTACAGCATCGCCTTCTTCTGCCAGGCCAACCGCGACGCGCTGATCGAGTCGCCCTCGGGCAAGTACCCGCCGATCACCGCGGGCGACTACCTGAAGCAGCGCATCGCGGCGAACTTCGGCAGGAAGTACTGAGACCCGAGGCCTGCGCTCTTCCTCCGGGGAGAGGCGTGGTCAGGGCCGCCGCACCTCCAGCGGCTGCTTCGACCAATACACGCCCGCCAGCTGGTCCAGCCGCACGGTGCCGCCGGAGGAGGGCGCATGCACGAAGCGGCCTTCGCCCACGTAGATGCCGGCATGCGTCGGCCGGCCGCGGCCGAAGAGCACCAGGTCGCCGGTGCGGATCTCGTCCAGGTGGACCGACTCGCCGAAGCCGCTGAGCTGCGCCACCGTGCGCGGCGGCACCAGGCCGGCGCGGCTGCGGTAGACGTAGCCGATCAGGCCGCTGCAGTCGAAGCCGCTGTCGGGCGTGTTGCCGCCGTAGCGGTACGGCGTGCCGACCAGGCCGAGCGCATGGATCGCGATGTCGTCGGCCTGCGAGGGCGTGAGCGGCGGGTAGAAGGTGGCGCGCGGCGCGGCCGGCAGGCGACCGCCCGGCGGGGTGCTGGCGCAGCCGGCCAGCAGGCAGGCGCACAGCAGGGCGCAGAACGCGGGCGTGGCGGCAGGCAGAGAGATCGGCATCAGGCGCATGGCATGGAGGCGAGGGCTCTGGATGCTATGAAGTTTATAGCTACCGAGGCAAAGGGCATGCGTTCGCGGGCCTGCACGGCGGACCGGCGTGGCCTCCGGGCCACACTCGCGGCGCTCAGCGCCGTTCCCAGAAGCCGCGGTGCGTGGCGACCATCTCGTCCGCCACCGCCTCCACCGGGCCGATCACCTCGACCGGCCGCTGCCCGCGCGCGAACACCTCGCGGCAGGGCAGGCTGAGCGTGGGGTTCTCGGGGTGGTCGCCCGTGAGCGCGAGCAGCGCGGCCTCTTCCGCGCCGTAGAGCACGCGGCCGATGCCGGCCCAGTAGATGGTGCCGGCACACATGGCGCAGGGCTCGAAGGTCGTCACCAGCGTGCACTGCGCCAGGTAGGCGCCCGGGTGGTTGGCGGCGGCCGTGCGCGCCAGCGTGGACTCGGCGTGGTTGACGGTGTCGATGTTGCCCTGCTCGGCCAGCACCGTCTCGCCGTCGGGCGCGAGCAGCAGCGCGCCGAAGGGATGGCGGCCCATCGACATCGCGCGGCGCGCCACGGCGTCGGCGCGGCGCAGGTGGCGGGCACACTGGTCGGCGCTCAGGTCGGGAAGAGGTGCGGCTGTCATGGCATCAGCATTGGAGCAAGGCGCAGGCCTGGCCGGGTGTCAGGACGGGAATGCCCTCGACGCGTGCCAGCACCAGCAGGTCCTGGTCGCCGCTCACCAGCGCATCGGCGGCCGCGGACACGGCCACGTGGACGAACTTGTCGTCGTCCGGATCGCGGCTGAAGGTGCGGGCCGCCAGGCCAGGCGGCACGTCGACCCAGATGCCCGCCGCGCCCAGGTCGTGCAGGATCGCCTTGCGCTCCTCCAGGTCGAAATAGCGGTCGAACTTCGGGCGCCACAGGCGCGACTGCATCTCGGCGAAGGTGGCATCGGAGAAGAGCAGCCGGCCCTGCGCGAGCGTGTGGCGCACCAGCCTCGCGGGTGGCGAGGTGGTCGACAGGGCGGCGCTGATCAGCACGTGGGTGTCGATCACCAGCGCTGCATCAGCTCTCATCGGCCAGCAGCGCGTCGATGTCGTCCTGCGTCAGGCCGGCCGCCTGCGCCTTGGCTGCGGTGCGGTCCAGCGTGTGCGCGAGGCGATCGGCGTAGAAGGCCCGCATGGCTTCGTAGTCGCTCGGCGACACCAGCACGCCCACCACGCGGTCGTGCCGGAGCACGCGGACCGGTTCCTTCTGCGCCATGTCCACGAAGGCGCCGAACTGCGTCTTGGCCTGGTTGGCCGTCATCGTCTGCATGTCGATGGCTCCCAAAAAACGGTCATTTTAATCAAATCGTTCGATTTGTGCGGTCAGCGCCACTGCAGCAGCAGCGACCAGGGCTGGCGGCTCATGTGGCGGTCGACGCAGCCGGGCGCGCCGGGCGTGCAGCCGCTGCTGTCGAGGTAGCTCGGGTCCAGCCGCTGCGTGCCGGGCGCGAACTGCAGGCGCCGCAGCGTCACCGACTGCAGCACGTTGCCGCCGACGGCGTCGAAGCCCTGCGCGTCGACCTGCGTGACCACGTCGCAGTGCATGGGCACCGGCGTGCCGCCCGTGGGGCGCGCGGCGAGCACGGCGCCGAGCGTGTCGAAGCGGTCCAGGCCGGCGTCGGCGCCGCGCGTCTGGCACACCAGGTCGCCGACGCGGGGCGGGGTGCGGACGATGTCGCAGGCGCGCAGGGCGTAGGGCGCGGCCTGGCCCGCCTGCTCCTGCAGCGTGGCCGCCCAGGCCGCGCCGGCGTAGTCGGCATGCGCCTCGGAAAAGACGAACTCGTCGGCGCGCAGCCCCGCCCGCCGCGCGAGCCAGCTCACGAAGGCGGCGGACCAGGGCGTGTCGACCACGGCCACGCGGTCCAGGGCAGCTGCCAGGGCATCCAGGTCCTGCGCCGAAAGGCCCTGGTCCGGGCCGACGCCCAGCCCCTGCAGGCGCTCCGAGCCGGCCTGCGCCAGGGCCTCGCGCAGCCGTCCGCGGTCGGCCGGCCGCAGCGCGCCGTAGCGAACGAGGTAGGGCAGCCGGCGCGCCTCGGGATCGACCGCGTGCCAGTAGTCGATCACGCGCTGCCACGGCGCCGCGCCGCCGGTGCGCGGCGTGTCCTCGGCTTCGGAGGCGCCGGACGCCAGCAGCCGCCCTTCGGCATCGAGCGCCTGGCCGCCCCAGGCGGCGTGCTCGTCCTGTGCCGCGGCGGCGAAGGCCAGGGCGCGTGGCGGTGCGGCGTGCTGCGCCGTGGCGCCGCACAGGTCGGCGACCGAGGCCGTGGATGCCGTGGGCGACGGCGGCCGAGGCGGTGCCGCGCAGGCGGCGCACAGCAGCGCCGCCAGGGCACACGCCGTATGGCGGCGCTGCCTTCGAAGGATGGGGAACAGGTGCATGGGCAGCAGCCAGCATAGCGGCCGCTGCGCCGGCTCATCGCGGCCCCGCCGCCGCTGGCAAGGATGCCGGCCTCGGGCGGCCTACGCGGAGGGCGGCTCCCGCCGGATCAGTTCGAGACCTTCGCGGTAGGTGGTCACCGCGAACTCCGGGAACCGGCGCTTGAACTTCGTGGAGTCGAAGCGGTTGTCCTGTTCGTAGCGGGGCAGCAGTTCCCTGATCTCGCGCACCTGCCGGGAGAAGAGGCCCGCCGCCATCAGGGTCCACTTGCCGACGACCGTGTAGGCGGCCTCCCGGCCGAAGGCCTCGCAGGCCAGCGTCACGAACTGCCGGTAGGTCGGCCGGTCGTCGCAGCAGGGCAGGTGCCAGGTCTGCCCGAAGGCGTCCGGCGCGTTGCCGAGGGCCGCCAGCGCGCGGCTCGCGTCGGGAGTCCAGACGAGCGTGCGCAGCGTGTCGTCGCGCACCGGCACGCGGGGCTTCTCGCCGGCCTTGAGCCGGTCGAGGACCAGCGCGTTGGTGAAGCTCTGCGTCTTGCCCGGGCCGTAGAACTCGGGGGCGCGGCCGATGAGCACGGGGATGTCGCCGCGCGCCATCTCCTCGAGCACCATCGACGCCATCGCCGCGCGGACCCTGCCCTTGGGCCCGACCGGCGCGAAGGGCGTCTCCTCGGTCTGGAGCCGGGCGTCCTGCGGGTACATGTAGGTGTTGTCGAAGTACGCGAACTTCGCGCCCGCCGCCCGGCTCGCCTCGAGGGCATTCTTCAGCATCGTCGGGAACTGCGTCTCCCACAGGTGCGTGTCCGGCGGCAGCCCGGCGGTGAAGTAGACGATGCTGCTGCCCTCGACCGCTTCCCGGGTCTGCCGGGCATCCAGGAGGTCGGCCGGCACCACGGTGTCGGTGTCGTTGACCTTGCGCGGATGGCGGCTCACGAGCCTCAGCTCGGCCGTGTGGCTGCGCCGCAGCTGACGCGCCAGCTCCACCGCGATCTGGCCGTTGGCCCCCAATATCGTCTGCATTCAGTACCTCGAATCCCGGTTCCATGACGGCGGACTGCGCCCGCCCTGGCGGCAGCTTAACCTTCAAGCGAAGTTCAATGTCAAACTCGCCGCCATTCGGAGCATCGTGACCATGAAGATCGGCGAACTCGCCCAGCGCACCGGCCTGGCCCCCTCGCGCATCCGCTTCTACGAGCGCATCGGCCTGCTCAGGGCCGTCGAGCGCCAGGCCAACGGCTACCGCAGCTATCCCGCCGAGGCGGTGCTGGTGCTCCGGCTGATCGCCACCGCGCAGCAGGCGGGCTTCAGCCTGGACGAGCTGCGCACGCTGCTGCCCGGCGATGTGGGGCAGTGGGAGCACGACGCCCTGCTCGACACCCTGCGCCGCAAGGTGGCGGACATCGAGGCGCTGCAGGCGCAGCTCGCGCAGAGCAAGGCGCAGCTGGTCGACCTGATGGCGCAGATCGAGGCGCGGCCGCGCGACATGGACTGCGCCGCCAACGCCCGGCGCGTGCTGTCGGGCATGCGGCTGGTGGAGGCGGACGGCGTGCCCGGCCCCGGCAACGCAGCACGCCGGCGGGCGGCCCGGCGGTAGGCCTTCGCCTCAACGCAACAGGGCCGCCACCTCCTCGGCGGTGGCCTTGGCCGACTGCGGGTTCTGGCCCGTCACCAGCCGGCCGTCGACCACCACCTTGGAGACGAAGGGCAGCCACGCCTTCTCGTAGAGCGCGCCGCGCCGCTTCATCTCTTCCTCGGCGTTGTAAGGCACCTGGCGGGCGACGCCGGCCAGCACCTCCTCGCGCCACGAAAAGCCGGTGAGCCGGCGGCCGGCGACCAGGAGCGTGCCGTCCGACAGCCGCGTGTTCAGCAGGCCGCAGTAGCCGTGGCACACCGAGGAGACGATGCCGCCGCGCTCGTGGATGTCGCGGGCGATGCGCTGCAGCCCCGGCGCGTCCGGAAAGTCCCACATGACGGCGTGCCCGCCGGTGAAGTAGACCGCGTCGAAGTCCGCCGGGTCGATCTCGTCGGGCCGGGCCGTGTTCGACAGCAGCGCCATGCGCGCGGGGTCGGCCAGCCATGCCTTCGCGGTGGCGTCGATGTTCGGCCACTTCAGCGACCGCGGCTCCAGCGGCGAGACCCCGCCGCGCGGGCTCACGAGGCGCTGCTCGTGCCCCAGGGCGGCGAACACATGCCAGGCGTGGGTCAGCTCCGACAGCCACAGCCCGGTCCGTTCGGAGGGGTCGTCGAAGTGGGCGACGTTGCTGACGACGTGCAGGATGCGATGAGGCATGCCGGGGGTGCTCCTTCGCGCCGCACCTTAACCTTGAAGCGGCGTTCAGTGTCAAGCGGGGCCGCGCAAGGGCGGCCGGCCGCGCGGCTCAGTGCTGCGATCCGCGGTGCGCCCAGCCGGTGGTGTGCTTCTCGATGACGCTGAAGAGTTCGTACATGATCATCGCCATCGCGCCCACCACCATCAGCCCGGCGAAGGCCAGGCCCATCTGCATGGCCGAGCCGGCGCTGATCAGCAGGTAGCCGATGCCCTCGTTGGCGGCCGTCATCTCGCTCACCGTGGTGCCGACGAAGGCCAGCGTGATCGCCACCTTGAGCGAGGCGAAGAAGTAGGGCATGGAGCGCGGCAGGCCGATCTTCACCAGCACGTCCCAGCGCTTGGCGCCGAGCACGCGCAGCACGTCCTCCAGCTCCGGCTCCAGCGTGGCCAGGCCGGTGGCGATGTTGACCATGATGGGGAAGAAGCTGATGAGGAAGGCGGTGAGGATGGCCGGCCCGATGCCGATGCCGAACCACACCACCAGGATCGGCACGAAGGCCGCCTTGGGCAGCGCGTTGAAGGCCGTCATCAGCGGGTACACCGCGGCATAGGCCAGGCGCGAGCTGCCGATGACGAAGCCCAGCAGCACGCCCACCACGATGGCCAGGCCGAAGCCGGCCATCGTCACCCAGAAGGTGCGCCAGGCGTGGCCGGCGATGATGGCCTTGAACTCCCAGAACTGCTCCCAGATGCGCAGCGGGCTGGGGAAGATGAAGTCCGAGACGTTGAAGGCCGCGCAGACGATCTGCCACAGCGCGATCACCGCCACCAGCAGCAGCCAGGGCGACCAGCGTTCGAGGGTCTTGTTGGGGGTCATCGCGGGCCTCCCTATTGCGGCAGCGGCTGGGCCGCCGCCCCCTGGCGGATGGCGCCGATGTGGCCGCGCAGCTCGTGCACGATGTCGCTGAACTCCTTGGTGTAGGTCAGCTCCAGCGCGCGCGGGCGCGGCAGTTCGATCTCGCGCCGGACGACGAAGCGCCCGGGCGACTTGCTCATCACGTACACCGTGTCGGCCAGGAAGACCGACTCGCGCAGGTCGTGCGTGACCAGGATCACGTTGAAGCGCTGCTCGGTCCACAGGTCGCGCAGGATGCACCACAGCTCCTCGCGGGTGAAGGCGTCGAGCGCGCCGAAGGGCTCGTCCAGCAGCAGCATCTTGGGCTCGTGGATCAGCGCGCGGCAGATGCTGGCGCGCTGCTGCATGCCGCCCGAGAGCTGCCAGGGGAACTTGTCCTCGTAGCCGCCCAGGCCCACCTTCTGCAGCAGGCGCCGGGCGCGTTCCTCGTATTCCTTGCGTTTGGCCTTGAAGCTGGAGCGGTAGGGCTCCACGATCTCCAACGGCAGCAGCACGTTGTCGACCGTGGTGCGCCAGGGCAGCAGCGAGGGCGACTGGAAGGCCATGCCCGAGATCTTGAGCGGCCCGGTCACCGGCTGGCCGTCGATGCGGATGCGGCCCATCGAGGGCATGCGCAGCCCGGTGGTGAGCTTCATGAAGGTGGACTTGCCGCAGCCCGAGGGGCCGACGATGGCGATGAACTCGCCCCGGCCGACCTGCAGGTCGATGGCCTCGACGGCGAAGTGGTTCTCGCGCAGCAGCTGTTCGTTGTAGGCGAGCCAGACGTCCTGGAAGTCGACGAAAGGGGTGTCGGTGTCTGCCATCTACTTCCTGAAGATGGCCAGCTCGGCGGCCGGCGGCAGCATCGCGCCGGTCCACACCGCATCGGGGCTCACGCGGGTCTTGGTGGCGAAGGCGTCGGACACCTGCGAGGCCATCAGCGACAGCCGCGCCGGATTGACCACGCCGAAGCCTTCGGCCTTGGCGTCGGGGCTGGCGATCACGGTGTCGATGGCCAGCTGCAGGCGGCGCGTCTCCAGCTTGCTGTCGATGATGCCGTCGCGCGCCTTGACCGACTCGATGGCCGCGGCCGGGTTGGCGATGACTTCCTTCGCGCCCTTGGCGAAGGCGGAGAGGAAGGCCTTCACGACCTCGGGCTTCTCCTTGATCAGCCTGGGCGAGGCGATGATGACGTTGCCGTACAGCTTCACGCCGTAGTCCGGGTAGGGCAGCACCACGATGTCGCCGGCCTTGGCGCCGCGCGCCTCCAGGTTGAGCAGCGAGGTGAAGGTGAAGCCGGTGATGGCATCGATGTCGCCGCGCATCAGCATGGTCTCGCGCAGCGTCGGGTCCATGGCCGTCCAGGTCACGTTGCCGATGTTGTTGGCCTTGGCGAAGATGGGGAAGGCGCGGCGGCCGGCGTCGAACACCGGGGCGCCCAGCTTCTTGCCGGCCAGGTCGGCCGGCTTGGCGATGCCGCTCTTCTTCAGCGCCATGACCGAGGCCGGCGTGTTGTTGTAGACCATCATCACCGCCACCGGCTTGTTGGGGCTGTCCGGGTTGTTGGCGTGGAACTCCATCAGCGCGGCCAGGTCGGCGAAGCCCATCTCGTAGGCGCCGGAGGCCACGCGGGTGACGGTGCCGCCCGAGCCGTTGCCGGCGTCGATGCTCACGTCGAGGCCGGCCTGCTTGAAGTAGCCCTTGGCGGCCGGATGCAGGAAGAGGGCGGAGGGGCCCTCGAAGCGCCAGTCGAGCTGGAAGCGGATGGGCGTGGTCTGCGCCTGCGCGGTGCCCAGGCCGAGGCCCAGGGCCGAGGCGGCCAGGAAGGATTGCAGGAGGTGTCGCTTGTTCATGGCCATGACGTCTGTAAGAAATGTCGGGTGGCTGTGAGCAAAAACGATGCCGCGACGGATTGGTGCATTCCTTGTGCGGAAGGCACCAGGGTTGGACATGGCGGGTTCAGTCTGGTGCGGTGGGGGCGGAGATGGTGCCTGGGAGCGCCTGTTGGGATCGGCGCGGGAGCTCAGTGCCGGCCCAGGCCCCTGCGAGGGGGCGGTGGCGCTTCGGCGGAGCGGTCGGCGCTGCGCGCCGACTTCCCTGCGATGCTCGGTCGGCCGGGCCGGCGCAGAACTCACTTGTATCGTTCTTCTGTTCGGATGTCCGAGCGGGGCAGGCGTATGCCGGGAACTCACTGAGGCTTTCAAGCCTGTCGCGTAGATAGCGCAGCGCTTGCCCCTTTTTCTCT